>JGI10211J14876_10001053_pt1 | contig 12074 bp, 12 predicted proteins | sample Etolagsediment_FD_14876 | JGI IMG/M metagenome (IMG submission 14876)
CCGTTCTTGGAAATCTTCTCGGGGTACACTGGAAGGGTTCGGCAATAAAGACCCATGATATTGATATTGCTGGCGAATCAAAGATGAGAATTGGATTGCCGAATATCCGGGCTGACATCCCCAAAGCATTAGAAAGCCTGGAAATGGGTTTTATTCCTGTCCCCCCTCTTAATCCAAAGGCCTCTTCAACATCCTTTAAAGTACGTGGGAACCCTCTTCGTGTGGACTTTGTGACACCAGAGATAAAGCAGGGAGAAAATAATCCTATTTTCATATCAAGATTCAATGCGGCTGCCCAACCCCTTCGCTTTCTGGACTACCTCATTGATAATCCGGTAAAAGCAGCTATTGTTGATGGCGGAGGCGTTCTTGTGAATGTGCCTCAGCCCGCAAGATTTGCCTTTCATAAGCTGATTGTATCACGGGAGAGAGAATTGACCGCACACGATAAGGTGGAAAAAGATATCATGCAAGTTGCTCAAGTCATCTCTGTTTTGGCAGATGAACGGCCCGGAGATCTGTTGCTTGCCTGGGACGAGGTAAAGAGACGAGGAAAGGGGTGGATCAAACGAGCAGAAGCCGGTATGTCAGTGATAAAAAGGAGTGATCCTTCTGTTTACAAAAAAGTTTTCGAGCTATTAAGACTGTGAGTCTTTAATCCATTACCAAAAACTCCATAATAAAACATAACCCTTAACCTTCTTGAGAATGTCATGAGAAAAAATGACCAGAAAGTGCTTACAATGAGGCCTTTAAGGACTTCTTTTGTCCCTCTGGGTGTTTTTTCCCATCTAAAGAATTTCATTCAATATCCATTATCTCGATGCGTTAGCTCCAAGGAGGTGATTTCATGACCACAAAGAGCTTCAAACGCAAACTCACCGCAATCCTCAGTGCGGATGTCAAAGGATACAGCCGGCTTATGCAGGACGATGAGGAAGCCACCGTTCGCACAATTACGGCCTATCGTGAAGTGATAACTGATTGTATTAGGGGACATGAGGGTCGTGTTGCGGATGCTAAGGGAGACAATGTATTGGCTGAGTTTGGCAGTGTGGTAGATGCGGTTCGATGCTCGGTTGAAATTCAAAAGGAACTCAAGGAGAAAAATGACAAGTTGCCTGAAAACAAGAGGATGGAGTTTCGCATTGGAATCAATCTCGGGGATGTCATTGAAGAAGAAGAGACCATTTACGGGGATGGAGTAAACGTTGCGGCCCGGTTAGAGAGCCTGGCTGAAGGTGGAGGAGTATGCATTTCTGGAACTGCTTTTGATCAAGTCGGAAAGAAATTAGCGCTCGGATATGAGTTTTTGGGCGAACAAACAGTAAAGAATATCGAGAAGCCAGTACGAGCCTATAAAGTACTGATGGAACCTGAACACGCTGGAAAGATAATCGGCGAAGAAAAGCCAAAACAAAAGCAGTGGCGTTGGGCTGCTATTGGTGGGTGGTAGTACTCATAATAGTGGCAGGAATTTTGGCAGTCTGGCATCATTATCTCCGACCTCAGTTTGAGCCTGCTTCTGTGGAGAGAATGGCGTTTCCTCTTCCAGAAAAGCCCTCAATTGCAGTGCTGCCTTTTGTTAACATGAGCGAAGATCCCGACCAGGAGTATTTCAGTGATGGGATCACCGAGGATATCATTACCACCCTATCCAAGGTTCCAAGGCTCTTTGTGATTGCCCGAAACTCCACCTTCACATATAAAGGAAAATCTGTCAAAATCCAGAAAGTAAGTGAGGACTTGGGGGTACGGTATGTGCTTGAGGGGAGTGTCCGCAAGGCTGAAGAGAGAGTGCGAATCACTGCCCAGCTTGTCGATGCTACAATGGGTCACCATCTGTGGGCGGAAAAGTATGATCGTGATCTGAGAGACATTTTTGCGCTGCAAGACGAGGTCACAAAGAAGATCGTGCGGGCACTTGTGGTGAAACTAACGGAGGATGAACAAGAACTCCTTGTACATAAAAGAACAGACAGCCTGGAGGCCTACGATCACATATTACGCGGGGTAGACTATTTTCTTCGTTTTGCAAAAGAGGAAAATGCTGAGGCTCGAAAACTGTTTAAACATGCTATTGAACTGGATCCTGATTATGCCTTGGCTTATTCATGGTTGGGCTGGACATACTGGATGGAGTGGTCGTTTGGCTGGAGTCAGGACCCCACGTCATTGGAACGGGCCTTTGAGTTAGCGCAAAAGGCTCTATCGCTGGATGACTCTCTGTCAGATGCTCATTCTTTATTGGGCAAGGTTTATTTGTGGAAAAAGCAGTATGATAAGGCAATCTCAGAGTTAGAAAAAACTGTGGCTCTCGATCCCAATGATGCTGATGGCCTTGCTGGGCTGGGGGAAATTCTATACTTTGCAGGAAGACCGGAGGAAGCTATTGGATTAATCAAGAAGGCAATACGTCTCAACCCTATCCCTCCTGTGTGGTATTTTCACGGGATAGGCCATGCCTATTATTTGGCAGGACGTTATGATGAGGCGATTGCAGCACTAAAGAAAACACTCAACCGCAATCCCAATTTTTGGCCTGCCCACATCTATTTGGCTGCCAGCTATATTGAGCTAGGCCGGGATGAGGAGGCTCGGGCTGAGGCAGCAAAAATATTGAGGATAAATCCCCGTTTCTCTTTGGAAGGTAAGAAGCAGAAGCTGCCTTATAAGGATCAATCGGTAATGGAACGCTTAGGTGAGAGCCTGCGAAAAGCAGGGTTGAACTGATATTCGATTCTATTTCAAGCGAAGTGAAAATTATGATCTACAGAAGCCTGATTAGCTAATAGCCCTAAGGATTGACCCTTAAATCTTTTCCAGTATTTTTCCTCAAATTGATCCAGACCTGTTGCAACCTTAGCCATTATTCCCCCTTTGATTAGTTATTGATACAAAATAGAGATTGTGCCTGCTTGTAAAGTTTAGTATCATGCATGTCTTCATATACAATATAACTATACGCAGCTACCCCATTGAGAAGCAAGAGCATTCATTAATTTAGTCCATTGTATGAGAGAACAGTGATAGATCAAGTGAAAGACATGAACAACACGAATGATTCCTATAAAGAATCGGTTTCCTGGCTATTCGGCCTTCAGAAATATGGGATTAAGTTTGGTCTTTCAAAGACAACTAATCTCTTACAGGCATTTGGAAATCCTCACCGTGAACAGAGATATATCCATATTGCCGGTACGAATGGCAAGGGATCTGTAGGAGCCATGCTGGAATCAATATTACTGAAAGCAGGTCTAAAAGTCGGTTTCTACACCTCACCCCATTTAGTGAGCTTTACTGAACGGTTTCGAATTAACAGGGAATGTATTAAAAAGGATACCGCAGCCTCTATTATCAGGGAAGTAAAAGGGGTCATAGACCGCAAGGAGCCCCCCACCTTTTTTGAGTTCACCACTGCCATGACACTCCTGTATTTTTTCCGCGAAAATGTTGATATTGCTATTATCGAAGCGGGAATGGGTGGGCGGCTCGATGCCACCAATGTCATCAATCCACTGGTGTCTATTATTACTAATATTGGCTTGGATCATCAACATTTCTTAGGCGATACTATCAGTGCTGTTGCAAAAGAGAAGGGGGGTATCATAAAGAAAGAAATTGACCTGGTAACTGCTGTAGATCAGTCTCCCGTAGTCAAACTGTTTGAGTCTCTGTGTAAGAAGAAAGGTGCCTCTTTCTGGAGGGTAGGGAAACATGCTCGCTATCGAAGATTATCATCAGGCCTTTTAGGGTATTATGGATTACAGGATAGATTCAGGAATCTCGAGGTTGGCCTTAAGGGCAGATTTCAGCATAGAAATGCTGCCTTATCCCTCTTGGCTTTGGAGATACTCAAGAGAAAGGGGATTACTATATCAGATGAGGCTATTCGATTCGGCCTTGCAGATCCTCTGTGGCCTGGCAGGTTAGAGGAGGTTGCTTCATGTCCCACCATTATTCTTGATGGTGCACATAATCCATCAGCTATGAGATCTCTTGCTTACTCAATCGGGCGAGATTTTGATTTCGAAAGACTTATTTTGGTTGTGGGTATTATGGAAGACAAGGATATCTCAAATATCCTTAAAAAGATTGTACCTTTAGCCAGCAAAGTAATCTATACAAGACCGACCTATTACAGAGCAGCCAATCCTCAGCATTTAATGAATGTGGCCAAGGAATTTAGAAAAGACGGAGAGGTCCACTTTCCTCTATCGACAGCTATTGAGAGGGCCAGGGATATAGCTGGTAAAAAGGATTTGATATTGATTACAGGCTCTCTCTTTACCGTTGGTGAGGCAAAATCATACCTTGACCCTATACACTACCCACGTGAAGATATTTGAACCTCGAGGAATTATAAAAAGGGATTTTTTACTCTCCGGTCATTCTTAGGTTCCGCATAGAATATACCCAAGCCACTGATAAGAATATCCTCGCCATTTTCAGCAGCTATCTTGAAAGTTAATTCCCATCGGAATGTTCTGAATTCATCTTTTTTGCATATTCTGGATACAACTCTTTTGTACATTCCGGACAAATACTATGGCTGAATTCAGTTTCGGAATGGTCTGAGACGTATCTCTCTATTGGTGTCCATGAGCCGTTAATCTCGCGTATCCTCTTGCAATTGGCGCAAATGGGCAAGAAGGCTCCCAGCGCATTTATCATGGTTTTTTCAATCGCTCGAATGCGCTGACTCAACATTTTGAGTAATTCGAATGCCATGGCAGGGTATTTCTCAATCTCCTGGCGCAGGTCCCATTGGTCTAAGGATAGGGCCTGCGTTTCCTTTTTGGCGACGACACTGGCTGATCGAACCAAGTCATCGATTAGAGCCATTTCTCCGAAATAGTTGTACGATCCAAGTGTTCGCACACGCTTTTCGGTTTTCGCACCCAGATTTTTTATGACCTCTGCTTCGCCATTAACGATGATGAAAAGCCGCCTGTCACGGTCGCCCTCCCTGATGATCAAGTCTCCATCATGAAACAAATGATGCTGGGCCAGTTCGGCGACCCGGTGTATGTCCGTCTTTTTCATATGGGAAAAAATGGAAACCTTGGCAAGAAAATCCACCTTATTAATCATTGTAGGCCCTCCTAAGCTCTATGAAGTCTTAAAACCTGACTTGTGTGCCAAACAATGTCCCGGCCAGGTACTTAAAGATTGTGCCCACCTCATCAAAATTGCAGAACAGTACTTTTTTACCGCCGCCCTTAAATGTCCCACCCGGAAGGGCGGGGTCATTGACTGATTGTATTACAGTTATGTCGGATAAAAAACGAATGTGACCATCACTGCTCTTTAAGGGAATNAGTATTTTTTGTATTTTTCACCCAGTAAATAGGAATGGGATCTTTAACATTTTTAACTTTTTGCAACCCAATAAATTCACAATCACACAAATGCTCAATGCATTGATATGTTTCTGGACCCACATAAAGTCGACTCTCGGAAGACATGGCACCAATTCGAGCTGCCAAAACAGTAACCAATCCTGAAGCAGTATAGGTCCACCGTTCTCCGGTGATGCTTTTCATTTTAGTTGATCCAACCAATGCTTTACCGGAGTTGACTCCTATATGCAGCTTAACCTTGCCCCATGGATATGAGAGTTCATCATTTGATCGTCTGTTTTCAGAAACGATTTCCAATCCGGCGGCTACGGCTTTCTGAGCATGAGATTCCAAAGGGTCATCCTTGAAGATCACCATCAATCCATCGCCAGCAGTCTCATTTACCTCCCCACCGTGCCGATCGATGCATTCCAGGTATCTGGAAAAATGGCTTTCCACCATATCATTGACCAAGCGTTGGTCAAAGTCTTCCGTGATTCTTGAGAAACCTTGAATATCGATGAATAGTATGGTCACATCCATGGAGATCTTCTCATGTGTCAGCTTATCTGGATCTTGCTCAGCCAACTTAGCAACTGAAGAGGGAACGAATTTGGACAATTGACTTTTGACCTTCTCCAGTGTTTCGATATGTATAAGTGTTTTTTTCAACTCCTCGGTATAATTTTTCACCTCTTCATAAAGTTTGGAGTTTTCGAGAGCGATTGCCACATAATAGGATATAGACTCGAGCAATTCTATATCTTTGCCGGTAAAATCCCCTGAATTCTTATTGAGGGCTTGCAATGATCCAATACAATGTCCTTTTCGGTTTATTAATGGAATACAGAGGATGTTTTTTGTTCGAAAACCTGATAGCTTATCTACCTCTGCATAGAAACGCGGATCATTATAGGCATCATTAATTATTAATGGAGTCTTGCTTTGAAAGACACTTCCAGCTATACCATAATCCGAAGGGATCCGGATTTTATTTTTTTCCATGCCCGTTGCCACCAGAGACCACAGTTCAGTGGTTTTTTCATTATACAGAAACACCGAACTCCTTTCAGTGCCCATGATCTGATTGGTTTGATCTATAATCAATTCAAACAAAACATCCATATTAATTTCTGAAGTGATGATCTGGCCAACATGATAAATCTGCTTATACTGGTGAACCTGGCCTCTCATTATAAAATCTTCTTTTCGTCGACCAATGTCTCTCCCTTCTTTCTGTTTTTGATCTGATGTGGTCATGATAATCACCTTTTTAAAATGAATACTGTTGAGCTACAATAAGACAATGAATATTTTACATGTAAACTTGTACGTAGGTGTGAATTAATCACATATCCTTCCGCTTTTTTCTTTGCAAATTGTTTTTCCATTATGCCTTTCTTTTATGTGTAATCCTGAGAAATCCCAATTCATATCCTGGGCTAATTTGTGGTCTTGCTGGCAGCCTTATCCATCCTCCTTTTCACACGGGCCTTTGCTGCCTTCCGGCTCTCCCCCCGAAGGTCGGCCTTGGCCGCAGCCCAGGTGTATGCCGCCTTTTCATCGTTGGTGTAAATAGCGCACCACATCAGGCCAGACATAGCGCCCAGACCATTCGAGTTCAATGTGAGGGCCGATCGGAATGATTCCTTTGCGGCCTTATAATCTTTGTTCTTATACAGGGCCCAGCCTTTTAGGTCATGAGCCAGGTAAGAAGCGGGGGCTGCGGAAACGGCCTTATCGAACCAATGGAGGTCGAGCAGGCCTTTTTCACCCCACGATGAATGGAGATAATATGTCTCTAAAGCCCGTCCCAGAAGATCTAAACCTTCAGGATTGGTTTTTTCAGGCCACAAGGCCTTTCTCGCTTGGGCATCCGGCAAGGGAATACCACATGTCTTTAACCAGGCCAGAAATCCTTTACAAAAACCCATAAGCTGATTCGATAGATCCAGAGTCAACGTAGTGGAACGTTCGTTATGTTGTTCCTTTGTGTCCATCAATATCAGGGTGACTTTAATCTCGCTTCCACGTTGTTGAATCCTGCCCCTAAGCCAGTAACGGATACGCTGTTCTTTTCCGAATTTTGAAAAGTCAAGCTGGGGGCCCTCACCATGACAATAGGCCCTTAACCTTTCTTTTTCGAGGAAGATTTTTTTTACTCGCCAGCCAAACCAAAACTCCTTAAGGCCTGTGTGCAAGGCCACAATGTTTCCCAGCAGGAAATGGATGGACAGTCCGGTTCCGTTGTAAGCCTGTTCCTCCTGAAGCTGAAGCGGGAGCACGATCAATCTGGATTTGCTTTTACCTTCCTTTTCTGTGGACTGTCCTATGACCTTCCTCTTCTGTGTGCTTATTGCACCCGCCTCACAACTGTAAAGCAGCAATGCTAAAGAGAAAGATATAAAAAAAGCCTTTATCAGCCTTGTTCTACTTCGCGATAAAACAGGAAACATCCTCATTACTCTTCCTTTTTTGCGTATAAGCTATTTGAAATCAAGTATAGCGTGTCATATCATTGATTTCCAGGTTTTTGGATAATATACCCCTGTCTAAACCTTACGTTTCTTCTGTTTCAGATTTTTCCTCCTTTTTTCGATATATTGCCTTACTAAGGAAGATACTGATTTCATAGAGAATGATAATGGGCAGTGCCATCATTAGCTGTGTGGCGACATCAGGAGGGGTTAAGATTGCGGACAAAATAAATGAGCAGAGAATAGCGAACTTGCGGAATTTTTTCATCGAATCTGGTGTTATGAGTCCAATCTTGGTGATGAAGAGGACTACGATAGGCATCTCGAAAACCAAACCGAATGCTAAAAGCAGCCTGATTGCAAATGAGAAATATTGCTTTACAGAGGGAAGTGCTTGAATGTCTTCAGTTGCAAAACTCACAAAAAATTTGAAACCATACGGAAAAACAACCAGGTATCCGAACAGAGAGCCAGCAACAAAGAGAATACTGGAAAACAAGACAAAAGGGATAATATATTTTTTTTCCTTTTGGTAAAGTGCAGGGGCTAAAAACATCCATAACTGATAAAAGATAATAGGGATAGCGAGGATAATGCCGGCAACAAGGGCTACCTTAATATAGGCTATAAACATATCAGGCAGATTGGTAAAGATAAGCCGGCTATCATCAGGAAGGACTTTGGTAAGGGGCAAAATAAGATAGGAGAAAAGTTGTTTAGCAAAGACATAAGAGATAATAAACCCGATTCCAACGGCAATTGCGCAGATGACTAATCTCCTCCTTAACTCTTCTAAGTGGCCCAAGAATGGCTGTTTGTCATCTGTCATTTTCTTTTTTCTCTGTGCCATTATTCTTGCCTTCTTCCTTATCAGGCTCTACTGTTGTATCATCTTTTTCTTCTATTTCCTCTTCTGTTTCAGCTTCATGTATCATACCGCTTACAGAGTCAGTCAATTCTTCTTCTATTCCTCTGAGTTCGTCTCCCATATTAAGATTTGATTTTATCTCATTCGTTGCTTTTCTAAACTCAGCCATGCCCTTGCCCAAAGCTCTGGCTAAGTCAGGCAATTTCTTTGGGCCGATAATAATTAAAGCAATCACAAAGATAATGATCAATTCAGGCATACCAATGCCAAACATATGTTAGATCTCCTTTTAAAGTCCGCTTATTATGATCTCCTTTATAAGGAGCGATGGGGCCCCGATCCTGCCGAGAAATCTCAAATCATCTCCCAATTCTTCAACAGCAGAAAACAGGGTATGGATTGAGCCGGAAATAGTTACCCCCTTTACTGGAAAGACTGCCTTCCCCTTTTCTATCCACATTCCAGATGCCCCCAGGGAAAAATCTCCGGAAACAGGATCAACCATATGAACACCCATTAATTCATTTATGAAAAAGCCGTTATCCATTATGAGCAAGAGTTGTTCAAATGACACAGGGCCGGCATGTATGAAGAGGTTAGATACTGATGTAGAAGGAGGAGATGAGATCTGTACCCTCACAGAGTTACCAGTCAATTGAGATCCTGTTTTTTGGGACCAGTATCTATCAAAAAGATACGATAGTAATTTTCCTTCTTTTACCAATAGAGTCGTTTTCTGTGGTATCCCTTCGTCGTCAAAAGGGGCACTGCCCAAACCCCGAGGATATAACCCGTCATCTATGAGTTGAATCCTTGGGGAGGCAATTGTATGGTTGATTTTATTTTTAAGGTAAGATTTTCCCTTGTTTACATTTTCTCCAAAAAAGGAAGATGACCAGACACTAAGCAAATCACCTACGACTCTGTTTTCCAAAACGGCTGGGCAGGTGCGAGTAGAAATCTGGCGGCTTCCCAACATGTCAGTTGCTCTTTTGGCTGCGTTCATACCAATCTTGATTGGGTCAAGGTCTGTATAGATTCTGGCACTATTGAATTCAAAGCCGAGCTCAGAGGAATTATTATCCTCTGCAAGTGCCATCATGGACATAATACAATGGGTTCCTTCCCTTTCCAGATCAAGGCCTTTAGAGTTGATCAGGGTGACATAATTTGTTACCTCTTCGTATTCAGCCTTCTGTATCTTTTTTATGCGAGTATCGGCGCTAAGTGTAGCATGTTCCATTTTTTTGATATGCTCTATTTTCTCTTTTTCGCTTATTTTAGATAGATTCCTGTCAAAAAGGTCAAGGTGAGGGATATCTATTCTTTCAGCTGAAGAAAAGCCATGGATAGGATCAACATCAGCCTGGTCTGCCAATTCAACCGCTCTGTCTGTTAGCTGGACTACACTATCAGGAGTTGGTCCAAAGAGATAGGAGAACCCCATTCTTCCTTTATTGAGGATCCTGAGTGCAAGACCTAATTCTCTGCTTGTGCGGAAATGATCAACCTGGCCCTCTTTTATTTCAAAGGATAAAATCTTTTTTTTAGAGAAAAAAAATTCAAACTCCATCCCCTGAGCCCCACTTAGCCGATCAGATATGATTTTTACTATATCCTTTTTTTTCATAATTGGTAATCAGTTGTTTGTTGTCAGTTTACAATATTACCTAATAATTGTTCACCAGACACAGAGCGCAGAGATAAAATCATCAGCCCTTCGGNCCAATATATAACAAAGAGAGAAATACTTCTTGATATCAGAGCTTATTCTATTCTCCGGAGGTGATAAAATTTTTTCAATGCCGNTCTCTCACGGCATTGAAAGATAATTAATTCTTAGCNTCCCCTGAGCCTTAGCNGTAAAAATACAAAGGNTCGATCATAGTTCAAGAATCATTGCGATCTCGTCACAGTCAGGAAACTTCGGGCATTTTATACAATCGGCCCAGATNTTATGTGGCAGTAATGATTTTTCTACCTCTTTGAAACCAAAGCGGGTAAAAAAATCTTTTATCAGGGTTAAAACAAACACCTTTCTGAGACCAAGTTCAACTACCTCTGAAAGGCATGCCTCAACAAGTTTAGAACCAAGGCCTTTTTTTTGGCTTTCTTCAACAACTGCTAAGGATCGTATCTCCCCTAAATCTTCCCAGCATATACTGAGGGTGCATACCCCTACAAGGCTTCCCTTGACCTTGCTGTTTTCTATAACATAGAAATCCCGAAGATGGTCATAGAGTTCACTTAATGAACGAGGGAGCAAGAGAGACTGGTCTGCATAATGGGTTAAGATTGTATGTATAGATTTTACATCTTGAATTTTTGCTTTCCTGAGCATGGGCATTCCTTGTTATTTATTATTCATTATTAGGATATACAATAAAGGGCTTGAAACCTTCTTTATCGGTCAGCCTTTTGGCATTTTTCTTAGCCTTTTCTATGTTGGAGAATGGGCCACAGCGAACTCGGTAAAACATCTCACCATTGATCAGAATTTGATAATAATAGGCCTGATAGCCCAATCTCGTTAATCTCTCCACCATTTTTTTCGTTTTTGCCTTATCCCTGAGTGCGGCTACCTGAATGCTATAACCACGGATTTCCTGTTTTAATTGCCCTAATTTTGTCTTCTCTGTTTTTTTTACTTGATTTTTCGACAAAGTGGCAGGCAGTGCCTTTTTCTTAGCCTTTTCTTTTTTGTCAATGAGGTGATTATAAAAGCTAAGTTCATCTATTTTTATAGGTGTTACATGATCATTTTTTTTCTCTGTTTCATCCTTCACAATTTTCTTCTTAATAAAAGAAAAATTCTCTATTGAGTTTGGTAACAAACCTCTCCCAACCAATATCCCCAAAAAGAATACCCAACCCAGGACAAAGAAAACCCCGATAGATAATAAAGAGAGGGATCTGAAAGAGAATTGAAAGGTATGCCTCTTTCTTTCTTTCTCTGGAGTGGGTTTTCTGTTAACCATTATTTGTTCACTACATCATTTCAGGGGCACTAAGGCCTAAAAGGCTGAGACCGTTTTTGATTACAGTCTTTACACCTAAGGATAATACAAGCCTCGCCTGGCTTAAGTAGTTATTTTTCCCGATGATCCTATGTCTATTGTAATACCTGTGAAAGTTACCAGCAATTTCTGCTAAGTAATATGTTAGCCTGTGAGGTGCTAACTCTCTGGCAATTTCCTCTATAAGGGAAGGAAATTCAGCCATTTTCCTTATCAAGGCAATTTCTTCGTCTAAAACCAACCTTTCATAGATCGGGCCAGGGTTTTCAGGAAGCGAGATATTTTCAATAGCTGCCTTTCTGAATATGCTGCAAATCCTTGCGTGGGCATATTGGACATAATATACTGGATTTTCACTATCCTTTCTTTT
>JGI10211J14876_10001055_pt1 | contig 12061 bp, 10 predicted proteins | sample Etolagsediment_FD_14876 | JGI IMG/M metagenome (IMG submission 14876)
TGATCATTTTTTTCATTTGTTAAAGTGTTAAAATTAACTAATGTTTTTTTATCATCATCAACGGGTTTTAACAAATATGAATTTGTTTCAATAATTTTAAAATTACCACGATAATGAGTATTTTTTTTTAAATTTTTTGAATGATAAAACTTACACCCATTATTAATATTGTAACAATTGTTACCATATCTACATGGTGTAGTATTTTTATTATTGTTATTCATATTTCTCTTTTTCTTCAATAAATTATTTATCGTATAAAAGGATAATAGTTGTCATTTTTTATTTTTTATCTATATACGTAAAAATTAATTTTATAAATAGATAATAAAATTAATAATAAAATTAAAAATATATCCTATATCGTAAATGAATTGATATAAGAATATATTTTAATTTTATTAAATATTTTAATTAATATAATAGATATTATATTTTTTATTACTAAAAAAGATATACTTATCAAATTTAAATCCCAATTTGAGATGAAACTTAATTGACACATCATTATCAACAGAAATCATAGCATATAATCTTTTACCAAACCATTTGATAAAGGCAGTATATATTTCACTACCATATCCTTTACCTTGATATTTGCTATCAATTAAAATTCTAGTTAAATCTTTATCACGGAGATATGGATGTTTCATCCATTTACCTTCATAAGATCCAACATAACCAATTAGTTTATCAGATAACTTAATATTTGATGTTTTCCAACTACTAATCGGTTTTTTAATAATAATTGGATACATTGTATAACCTTCATTAATATATTTCGATACTAAGTCATAGACTTGACCAAAATTCTTAATAGAGCCATTAGCAATCCATCTCATATTATTTTTCTTCTCCATAATTGGTGCTAATTGAACAACATCTTTAATATCGAATTTTCTCAAATAAAGACTTTTACTATCAACAAATGATTCAGGTATTGGATATTGACCTCTTTTAGTCTTTTTCCAAATAAACATAGGTTGTGGATTCTTCATTTTCTGATTAGAATATGAAATAACACCCATATAATAGGCATTTTTAAAAACACCTTTAACATCAGTATTCACAGCCATAACCATATCTTTCACATAAGTTTGACGTCTATCACGTTGATTGATAACAATCACCATATGACCATCAGATTCTAGAACTTTCCAAGCTTTCGTTAACGAAACCATTAAAAACTTTTTAAACCATTTCTTTTCACTACCATATCTGGTTAAAGATTGATTACGAACACCATTTTTATTATGAGGGTCATAATCTTCAGTATCAAAATAAGGTGGTGATGTGAAAATTAAATCAAACTTCTTTCTGGAAGGCAATTTAGCATCTTCGAATGGTGATTCAATTAACATATAGTTTTTTGGATTTACACCAAAAAACTTAATCATATCATTATATCCACGATGAACACAAGGATTAGGGTCAATACCACAATAATTAAGACCATTATTTATATTTAAATCTAATGATATTGCTCCAGCGAGTCGGTCACCCCAACCAGCGGAAAAGTCTAAAATCTTACGAGAACCGAACATTTGAGCAATAGCAACTAAATTATTAGGTCTAAAACTCGTACATTCTTTTTTCTTCATCATATGATATAATGTTTCACGGAGATTATGAGCACCTTCTGGTGTTTTAATATCTACTCCATTTCTACCACGATTACTATTTTTTTGTTTCTTTGCTACATTAACGATTTTATCATAATATTTGTTCCAATAGTCCATAGGAGATAACTCCGCAGAAAACCATTTACAACGCATACGACAATCTTCATTAAACATATCAGATAACATATTCCAATCTTCATAATCACTATCTTTATTTATTAAAATAGTTGGTTTACCAAGAAATACTAATTCATATGGCTTAAATCCATAAGATAAATTGAATATTTTATAGTATTTTTCAAGAATAATAAGTCTATCTTGATAATTATATTCTCTCAAATTAGACATCATTTTACGAATATCATCATCAGTAAAACAAATACGTTTATATGGAAACGGAAAATCATGTGATTTAATATTACCACCACCATTTAATACATCTTTATCTTGTTTTTTACTTTTTTCAGTAATTTCAGTATTTTTCCAGTATTGTTTTATATCAATATTACCAGAATTGGTAACATTTGTATACATTTTTACAAAATATACACAAATACAATAACACTATCTTAAAAGTATAATATATAATAACGTAATATGTTTATAATTCATTTTTATAAGTAAAATTAATTAAATCTAATTTGTCATTATACATAACAAACTAGAATTAATTAATTTTACTTATACTGTAGTAATATCAATTATATTCTTAAAATATCCAACAATATTTGGATACCCACTCAACCCAATTTTGCTATTACATTCAATGAGTTTAGTATTAAATTGATCATCAATCATAATATCTAAACCAAACAACTGATAGCAATTTTCATTTCTCTCATAACACCCAGCATTATTAGCTTTTAGTATTTGTGTTACGTCGTGAGATATTTGAGCAATATCTTTAATAACTTTATCAGTTTTTCTTTTACCAAAAACATCTTTAAAGCCATACGGAAATGTTATTTCTTCACCTTTAATACGATGTGAGTCGTGAATATTTTTATCAAAATATCTACCCGTAACGTATTTCTTTTTGGCACTAAAAATAATACCATCATTAAATAAATAACCATTTGATTCACCAGTTTTATTATTAACGTAATACATTAAAATCATACGAATATGAAACTTTTTACCCATAATAAGTAATGGATTATCAATATATTTTGCGATTACCCATTTATCAGAATCTTTATATCTTTTTAAATGTGTTTTTTTACGTTTTTTGACTAATAAATGATTAATCATATCATCATAATTATCAACAACCGCAATACCAGAACCTTTATATCCAGCAACTGGTTTAAGAATCCAAGTATTATTATCATTGTTCTTAAAAATACCTTTAATTTTCGCTGATTTCAGTAATTTAACGTCTTTTTTATCTAATAAATTGACATTAATCTGTTTCATCATATATTTTTGAGCATTTTCAGCATTAATTTTAACATAATTCTTGTATAATTCAGATTTATCAGCAACCGCATACTTTCCAGTATCAGCTAATCCAGAAAATATACCAATATTTAACTTCCAAAGACGTTTGTCCCATTGTGCTTTGCCATCAACGTAAACCCAGTCAATATATTTTAATTTATTATCATTTAATTGTTTATCTTTAATTTCACGCCAATTATTACCAAAAAAACCTTTAATAACTTTTAAATCATTATCCGAACAATATTCTGTTCTAATTAAATATGTTTTTTTAGGATTACTCATACTTTTATATATTTAATATAATTAATATAATTAATATAAGTAATAATATAAATTAAGAATTAACTATATTATAATGTTTGTATAATATTATTAATCATTTCATTTTTAATATTAAATAATATTAAATCAGATATTAATCTAAATAATATATTAAATAATATATTAATTTAAATATCATTTGGGTATATGTTTTTCATTACTATATCAATTATATTTTCAAAATACTCTTTAATATTATTTTTTATTAGTGCTAAACTTGGTTTATAATTACATTCAAGTAATTTTACATTAAAATTATCATCAACCATAATATCTAAACCAAAAACATTAAAACAATTTATTGTATTAGGATAACAATTTGCATTATTTATATCTAGTATTTTAAATATAATATCTGTAATTTTTTTAATTTCTTTTAATACTTTATTCGTTTTATCTAAACCAAATTCTTTTGTAAATTCATCAATAAAATCAAGTTCATAATCAATAATATGATGTGTATCATGTATATCTTTATTTTCATAGTTATTTTTTTTATAATTTTTTTTTGCTCTAATAATAGAACCATCTTTAAATAAAAATTTTTTAATAACTTTATTTTTTAATTTATTATCATTATTTATAACAAAATACATTATATTCATTCTAATATGAAACTTTTTGCCACCATAAAGTAATGGATTATCGATATATTTGGCAATAACCCAAGGATTTGAATCTTTTTTAATATATTTAGATAAATAATGTGTATGATCTTTTTTATAAAGATTATTATTAAAATGTTGCATCATATCATTATAATTATTAACCACTTTAATACCATGACCTTTATAACCTATAACTGGTTTAAGAATCCAAGTACTATTATTCTTAAAAATATTCTTAAATTTATTTAATTTTAATAATTCTATATCTTTTTTGTTTAATATATCAACAGAATATTGTTCCATCATATATTTTTTTACCAATTTAGGATGTAATTTTTTAAAATTATTATATAATTTTTTTTTATCAGTAACAACATATGCAGAATCACTTAAAGTATTATATACATTTGATTTAATATCCCAGATATATTTAATTGATGATTTTTTACCATCAGTATAAATAAAATCAACATATTTTTCTTTATTCTTTTTATTTTTATATAATTTTATATTAGAAGGTTTCCAATATTTATTATTAAACATTTTTTCAACAATTTTACTATCTATGTAATCAGATAAAATTAAAAACGTTTTCTTCTTTATTGCATTTGATTTAATATATCTTTTTTTATTATTTCTATTATTTCTATTATTATGAATATTACTATTACTCATTTTTAATAATATCAAACATTCACTATATTATAATGTTTATATAATAATATTAATCATTTAATTTTTAACATATAGTAAATAATATATTAATTTAAATATCATTTGGGTATATGTTTTTCATTACTATATCAATAATATTTTTAAAATATTGCTGAATATTCGGATATCCACTCAACCCTTTTTTACTATTACACTCAAGTAATTTTACATTAAAATTATCATCAATCATAATATCAATACCAATTGTATTAAAACAATTTATTGTATCAGAATAACAACCAGCATTATTTGAATCTAATATCTTAAATATGATTTTGGATATTTTTTGTATATCTTTTATTACTTTTTTAGTTTTATTTAATCCAAATTCTTTAATAAAACATTCAGGAAACTTAATTTCATATTCTTCAATATAATGTGTATCATGTATATTTTTATCATGATAGTTTTTAGATATATATTTATTTCTAGCTCTAAGAATATAACCACCATTAAATAAATAACCTTGTGTATATTTTTTATTATTTTTATTATTATTACCATATGTTTTATTAACAATAATATACATTAAAATTAAACGTATATGAAACTTTTTACCTTTATAAAGTAATGGATTATCAATATATTTAGCAATAACCCAAGGTTTAGTACCTTTTAATCTTTTTAATTGATATCTATCTTTTTTTTTACGATATTCATCAAAATGTTTAATCATATCATCATAATTATTTACAACTTTTACACCATATCCTTTAAAACCATCTACTGGTTTAAGAATCCATGTAGTATTATTTTTAAAAATATTTTTAAATTTATTAGTAGTTATATTGTTTTTATTTGAAATATCAACAGAATATTGTTTCATCATATACTTATTCACTAATGAAGGTTCTATTTTTTTAAAATTATCATATAACTTATTTTTATCAGAAATAGTATAAATTACATCATCAGTAACATTACGTATATTTGTTTTTAAATTTGGTATTATTTTATGACAGAAAAAATCATCATCACAATATAAAAAATCAACATAAATTTCTTGATTTTTTGTATTATTCTTGTATTTTTTTGTATTTATATTTACATTTATATTTGATGGTTTCCAGTATTTTGAATTAAATATATTTCTAAAAATTTTATTATCAATATGTTTTGTTAAAATTAAAAATGTTTTCTTTTTTATTACATTTGATTTATTACCTTTTTTATTACCATTATTGTAATCATTATTCTTATAACTTTTATTATTATGATAACTCATTATTTAATATTTATAGTGTTAAACTGTTAAAAATATTAAGCACTAAATATATTATATTTACAATATAATAATATTAAGTACTAAATATGTTATATTTACAATATAGTTATACTATAATTGTAATATTAAATAATATCATATCACAACACACCAATTCTAATAAGTCTTTTAATTATATCCGGGTGTAAATAATCAAATACCATATCCGCTAATACAAAAGCAGATTCTCTTACTTGGTCTTTATATTTACCTAATTTATTATAATGAAACATTTTAACATTTCTAAATAAGTAAGGCATAAAAGGATTAACACCTCTATTTACAAGAAATATATCATAACATCTCTTAATTTCATCTATCTGCTTACTTGATATAATATATCCAGTTTTCCCATCCAATTCAAATACACATAAACAATTATCTTTTAAAACATTCATTATTTCTTCTCTCTTAAAACGAGGATATTTATTAACATCTCTAAATAAATACAAATCAATACAATCATATAAAGAATGTGAAAGTGAGCTACATATATAACAAAACTGCTTTTTCTTTCCCTCTAATTCCAAATCGGATAATATTCTACTATTTATATGATTAATATTTTTATTATCAATAACCTCTTTAACATCTAAAAGGTCATATAATGATAATATCTCATTACCATTATTATTACTACATCTGTCATTATTCATTTAAAATATTTATTATAGAATAGGTATTAACTTTATTTAAAAATTAAAATTTATATTTTATAACTAAACTTTTTAGTTACAATATATTATAATAATTTATTATATATATATAATATATTACTTAGTTTATTATATTTCAGTATAACATATTAATAGACTAATACATAGACTAATACATAATGTCATCAACACCAAATAAATCGACTTCAAAAGAATACAAAAATTTTAAAAAAGACTATATTGATTTACTTCAGTATGGAGATATTAAAGGTGCTGAAGAGAGAAAATTAAGAGAAGAAAAAAGAATTAAAGATTTACAATTTGCTTTAAAAGAGAAGGGTTATACTATACAAATATTAATAGATAAACTTAATAAGAAAGAATTAGACGATACAAAATTTTTTACTCAAATTCAAAAATTTAATAAAGATGTATTTAATCCATTACAAGCATATAGTCCATCAAGTATTAGTATGAATCCAGCAGATTATAACAAATATGTAGAATTACTTAATTCCAAGACAACAGATGCTGATATTTATACGTGGAAAGGAGTAACAATTACTAAACCAAATATCGGCTCAGTACCATCATTAATTATATTATTTTTAAATACAATGACAATAAATAGAACTAATGCAAGAATTATTTTACCAAATAGTTTTAAAAATATTATAGATTTCTTTATAACAAATGAAACTACAAGAAATAGATTAAAAAATGATGGTGTTTCTTTAAGTGATGAATTAAAAAGAGAAATAAACACTCCAAATGTAATAATTAAATTTGAGACTAAAGATAAAAATAGTAGTGGTAAAGAAGTAGTAAAAAGAGAAGAAGGTAAGACTAATCGTATTACAATTTTGGATGATATACTACGAGATCGTAATTCAATGAAAAGTATTTATAAAAAAAAAGTATTGGATAAAATTGAACAAACTGATGTTTTAAAGAAAAACCTAATTAATATTTTTAACAAAAATACTTTACCGAGTAATGATAATTTAAAGTCAATCGCATCATCAATAACAAATGTACTTGTTGATAATTCAGATCCATTTAAAGACAAAAAGAATGCTAATGGTAAAAATGTAATTAAATCAAATATAAAAGATACATTATCAAATGCATTAATAACAATCAGAGATGATTTTTTATCATTATTAAATGGTAATTCATCTCAATCAAAAAATTTTAGAGATCATTTTATTAGAATGATAAATACTGTATTAAATAATGGTAATAAGTATAAAGAATTAAAAGAGATACTATCTAAATTTGATTCATTAACATTTACTGGTGTAAAAACTAAATCATATAATTTAAAATATATTTTAGATACATCAGATGAGAATATAAATTATGATTTATTAAAAACTATTCAAGATTCATTGCAAAAGAATAAAATATATGCCGGTATTTTACAAAAAAACAAAGATGAAACAATTAAAAAATTAGAATCAATGAAAAATAATGTAAAATATGGAGATGAAATTACTGATCAAGATATAAAAGAAATATCAAAAGTAGATTATACTATCAAAAAGGATATACAAGAAAGAAAAAAAGAAACAACCAAAAAATACAGAGATGAGATAGAATCTTATATAAAAAGATATATTTATATGGGGACATATGAAAATATATCAACAGAGTTTATTGAAAGATTTAATAAATATAAAAATATTAAAAATCTAATTAAAAAACAGAAAGCAATGGTTGAGCAATATATGAAACAAAATACACCAGGAACAAATAGTATTGAAAAGAAAATACTAAAAGAAAAAGAAATACAAAAATTAATTAAAAAAATAGTAGATAAAACAAGAGATAATTTAAAAGAATCAGGTGGATCTGTATATTTAGAAACATATTATGATGTTGTAAGAAGTGAATTAATGAAACAGAAAGCAAAAATTGATAGCCTTAAAAATAAAAATAATTATCAAAGAGAAGCACCAGTGCTTGTTAATATTTATAAACAATTTAAATTAATTACAGCTACAATCGCAACAGATCCAACATTAATAAAACCACCACAAGCTAAACCAGATAGATTAAATATTAATCTTGATACGAAAACATCAAATGCACTCAAAGACTATTTAAATATTAAAGACAATGTATCATTAATAGCATTATTTTATAATCCAGTAGAAGATGTTCAACGTGATTTAGCAAGAAAATATGGCTCATTATATGTACCATTTCAGAGAACACTTTCAACAAATATCAGTTTATATGACATATTTAGAGGTAAAATCATAGATAATATTGAAAAAGTCCCAGCTGGTAAAATGAATCATCTATTTCATATTATTGGATTTATAAATAATGACCAATGGAATTTCTTTCCAACACCATCATCTAATGAAACACCATTAGATTATAGAAAACGAGCAATTATCCCATCATTTCTTAATCCATCAAAATACGAAAATGAAGTATCACGTGATATATATAAAGCTGAATTAGTTAGACTTAGAACGGGGTTCTCATTGGGTGAAGGGGTGTATTGTAAAGATATATATAGTACTACAAAACTTATTACAGGACAAAGAATAGACGAACATTGTCAAAATATTATAAATGATGTAGCTAAAGTACAAGAGTCAACAAATATCATCAGTTTAGATGATTTTATGTTAACTATATACAAAAACTACCAAGAATTATATATTCATAATTCATAATTTAGATTGAATTAATTGCTGAATACGTTTTTCCCATTTATGAGCAAAACGTTTTCTATCATTAATATTAATAATTTTATTTCTTGATGACACACTCCAACCAATAATTGGACTTGTTGGGAGTACTGATTCATCTGTTCTTTTTAAATCATAACGAAATGGCATATATTCACCATTTTCTCCATAATAAGTTGAACCTCTTGACATATTATAACAAATAATATAATTTCAATTTATTACTACGTAAGTAAATATACTATTAATCAAATCTAGTATAATTATTATATAATAAATATACTAAATTAGTGCTTATAATACAATAATATATTCATTTTTATACTATTGTATTATATTAACGTATTATATTAACGTATTATATTAACGTATTATATTAACTATTATACTAATCAAAATAAAATCAGTTAACGTAAATATAATTATTATTCTTATAATTATTATTCTTACTAAATAATCTTTAACCATATACGAGACCAAATTTACTTACAATAAATTTATCCCCTTTTTCAGCATTAAGTATACGTAACCCAATAAAAACAAAGTTATTTGGACCACTGTTAAAAGGGATTTCAACGATAGACCATTGACGTTTTACATTATATTTAGGGTTATCTTGTAATATTTTACCAGTTGTACCACTGGCAACGTAACCAGTAACAGGTTTATTTGTTAGTTTTTTACAAAAAAATCTAGCAATATATTTTGTATTTTTTTTAACATACATAACTACTTTTGTACCTGGTTTACCACCATTCTGGCAACTTTTAATAAGCTTATTTGTACCTCTATTTTTTATTTTTTGTATACAAACTTTACCGTGTTTAACATAAACAATACGACCGAAACAATGATAAGATGTCATTCTTTTATTTAATTATCAATATATAATCTAATTTATTAATCAATTTATCAATCTATATAATATAAACATATAATATATAATAATAAATATTATGTCGTCTTGTCCAAAATATAAAGAAGTCAAGTGTATAGAGAAATTTCACTGTAAAAAGTGTAATAAAGACTGTTTATGTCCAATATGGGTAAAAACAGTCGTAGGTCCTCGTGGTTGCCCTGGTCCAAGAGGTCCAAGAGGCCCACGTGGTTGTCCTGGTCAAAGAGGTCCACGTGGGTTAAGAGGTCCAAAAGGAGAGAAAGGTGACCAAGGCCCACCAGGATCAACAACAGGTCCAAATTCAATACAAACAATGTTTTTTGAGTCAGGATTAGAACAATCAGGTTCACCATCTGAATTCATTATTGTAGGTGAAGATTTACCAGATGGTATAGCAACAGCTGAAACAGGAAACTATACAACACCATTTGGTATTCAAAATAATCATTTATCTATCCAAGTGAATAGTATAACAACCGGTGGTGATATATTAATTACAGGAACAAAGGTAGATGAAAAAACAGCAATACCAATTCAAGGTTATACATCAATACTAACAGTTGATACAGGAACAGGTGTATCTGGTTTATATCAAACACCTGAAAAATGGTATGATATTCAATCAATAGAAGTTACTGGAGTAACCGGTATAACAGGTCCATCCGGAATTGACTATGATATTGGTATAATTGGATATATGGATTTAGGAAATCGTAATTTTACTATAACAGAGTATAGATTTGAGTGTGGTGCAGCGGCACAATTAACAGCTCAAAGACAAATGACACTTGTTATAGAGAGAATATGTGATATAGGTAATAATAAATATACACCTATATTTATAGAAAAAATAAAAGTTGATAATTGTATTCCAGGTATACAAGATTTTGTAAGAGATGGAACAACATATGATAGAGGATATACATCTAATGTCTCTAATTTATGGGCTGATAGTACAGAATGGGTATTTAAACAAGGTGATATAGATGAATATTTTACAAATGATGAAAATAAAGTTCTAGGTTCTACAAAAAATGAAGGTATTATAATTAGATTAGAAGATGAATCTGGTAATTTGGGTAGTAGTACAACAACATATGACCTCCAAATACGATATTATTATAATTAATCACAACTTTTTGGCTTCTTCATCATATTCATTGCCTTAATTACACCAGGAATAATCATTATTCCATCTTCACTCATATTATTTTGACGAATAATATTAACAATATTAATAAAAGACTGAAGTTCAGAAAAACCACCAATTAGCACCATATTAGTCTCAATTTTAAGAGATCTTTTGACAATCTTCTTACTACCACCTCTTTTAATATCACCTTTTTCGTAAAAAACTTGAGGAAAAGTACAAACATTATTAATTTTTTTAAATGTAGCTTTATCTTTATCTTTAATTATATATTTAATATATGGAATATCATATGAATCAAGCAATTCAATAGCATTCTCACAAAACATACAACCTTTAATGGTATATAAATGAAACTTTCCAGACATTATTTCTATTGTTATACAAACAACTTTACGTAATTATATTATATCATTATATAAATATATTAAATAAATTATATTATTTTAGTATTTTTCTAGAAAAATACTAAAATAATATAATTTATTTAATATGGAACACCTACACTCATAAGAACTTTATTACTCACAAAAATACCATTATTAAATTGGTAATCATAAATAGACCAATCTTTAAATAGTTTTATTCTATTCTTAATAAATCCATTTGTATTAAATGCTAAAGCATTACTTTCATTTGTTTTGTCAATTAATAATTTAAATACATTTGTATTACCA
>JGI10211J14876_10001057_pt1 | contig 12052 bp, 13 predicted proteins | sample Etolagsediment_FD_14876 | JGI IMG/M metagenome (IMG submission 14876)
GGCTTGAGGATAATTCTATTATCCAGATAGTGCAATTACATCACTGATTTTGAAACTTTTTTTTTGAAAAATTTTGTTTCATTTTAAATATCGGTCGGTGTAATTTATGATGAAATGGATAATTCAAAAGAACATATGCTTTATGGTAGATATTTAGATTTCAATAGAATTGTAGGTGAAATAAAGAGAAATAAAAAACATAATAGTAATAAGACATTATTGGCAATTGAACTAGCAGAAAGTGATGATGAGCATCTTCCTCCGATCAACTATTATAAATATACATTTACGCAGAGTGAATACGATGAAAAAATGAAAAATACTTTTGAATATTTTTTATATAATTATTGCCAAGGCGAAAACAGGCTTTCTAAAAGCGAATTAAAACTAATATATGATAAAATAGATAAATCGAATATATATTGGAGTAAATTAAAGAAAAACAGATATAATGATTATGAGTCGATGAAAAAGAAAATTTTATATTTTAAGAAGAATAATGGAAATAAGGAATTAAAGGATATTGTTTTGATTAGAGTAACGGATTCACATTATCCTAGGAATGTTTATAGGTATGTATTCTAATAAAATGAAATTAAAATATGTGTAAAATAATATATGGACTCATCGTTTTGTGATAACTATTGTGATTTATTCGAAAGAGTATATGGAATAATCAAGAAAAAAGAAAATCAAAAAATCTTTTCTATTTTTCTTTATCAAATGGAGATACCTGACGTAAAAAAAATGTATTATACTATTGTCAGAAACAATAAAGATAATTTCAGTAACTTTATTTTAATGACCAACCGACTTATTTTAGAACTTAGAACATACGATAACCTAAAAGGACTTAATATTAGCAAAATTATAACTAAATACTTGAATTTAGTTGCAAAAACCGGAAAAGAAGATATATTTAAAGATGAGTTTTTGGATGGACTTTTAGCAATTGCAAATGATTCCAATTTCATTCCATCTTTAGAATTGTTATTTTATCTTCTTTCAGATAGCAAGAGATGTAACTTAATTATCAATCGAAGAATTGATAGAAATGAATTAATCAAAGCAGTAGATGGAAACTTAGATATACTCAAACATTTTATTTTACCCGACAACGTGAATAATCCATGGCAAATAGAACAAAAAGAAGCATATAAAACCTTTCAATTACTCAATATGCTAAACAGAGATAATAGAGTAAATGAAAGTAAAACAAATGACCAATCAGATGTCCTGCAACAACTAGGCATCGTCAAAGAACCAGTAGAATATACTGAAAAATACGATCCAGAAGATATTGTATTGGATTATAATATAAAATTTGGTCATTCTAACCTAAACAATATGAAAAACGACAATTTAGGAATGATTATGCTCAATATGAGACGTAATAACCATTCCTTATACGAAATAGTGGATTTCTTATTTCCACACTATGTAAAAAAACTTAAATTGAGATCACCAGAACAATTGGTTAATACCAATATTATAGGTAATCACCACAAAGAATATCAAAGAAATAACAATATTTATGGTATAAAGATATTTATTCTTAATAATGGAAATATAATATCAAACGGCAATTGTTTTAATAGTTTCAGATAGAGTTCAGGTAATAAATAAACTTAAAAACATAATTGTTAATATATACAACGATGATTACTATTAAATTTGATGACCATACAATGACATTTAATAAAAATGATACATTCGGAGATGTAAGAGCGCGAATTAGAGAAATTTTGGAAACAAATAATAAATTACGTATAAAACTATTGCTCGACAAGCCTTTAAGGGCATTTGGAAAGCTCAATTTGGAGCCAGGTATTCTATCACCTATGCTTAACGCTGCTAAATTAGATCGATTTAATATCAAAGAACAACTTAATTTGGAAGTGAATGTTACTGATGCGGAATTTACTGATGATATAAAGCCCAAATCAACAGCGAAAACGTCTTCGTCAGGTGGAACATATGAAGTGAATTTCAGACGAAAAAAGAAAGGAATTATGGAAAAGGAAGATTATGTTTATAAAGAGGATGATTTCCCATCCCTAGGGACATAGTTTTATTATTGTTCTTTTTAAAAAAAAAGAAAAAAAAAAGTGAATTTTATTTTTATATATTTTGTTTAATGGTATCCTTAAACAAAAACATGCAATCAAACACCATGACGTCTCTTAACCTCAAATTGCTTTTTAAAGAGTATGTGGAAAATTCACAAAAGTTTGAATATGGTATGAATGGACCTGATTTTTGTACTTTCATTGTTCGATCAATGAAATATGACATTAGCTCATACACGTTGGATGAAGCTGTCCTAGCATATCTCCAACTTCTTGCAGAGAATAATGTGATTAAGGTTGATATTATTAGCGATTGTCATAATTTCAAATTGAGCGATACAAATATTAATTATATTGATTATTTCAAAATCAAGAAACATGATGCAAATGTCGAAATGTTGGTAAAATACAATAGTATCATCAGAAATGATGGTTTTATCACAGAATCGGATGATGAATCCCATTTAAAAAAAGAATTGGAGAAAAAATTGAAATACAGAGAAGAAGAAATTAAAGCATTTCATAATAAAGTTGTGGATTTGACCAAGAAATTGGAGGAATCTCATGAGCAAATTAAACTTGATAGAGAAAATCAAGTAAAGCAAGCTGTAAGATCAAAAAAAATAATTTCAGATACAACTGATGCGTTTGTCGTTTGTCAAAAACGATTTGATGATCTTAAACTGAAATATGATGATGCATTGGCTATTATTGAGGAATATAAAGAAAAACTTCATGAGAATACAAAAGTTAATGTTGAAGTGGAAGAAAACGCAGAACCAATTACTTCGTCTGGATGCGAAGAAAAGGTAGAACCAATGATTCCTCCTGAGGTTGTAGCTGAAGAAAAAGTAAAATACAAATATGCTTATGTGACTAGTTTGTTTTGTCTAGATCGAATTAGAAAGAAATTTAATGATACTTCATTAACTTATCCACATGATCCGGTCGAATATGATGTATTTTACCAAAATTTCTTGGATAACCTTGGAAACATGACATCATATGAGATTTCATCTATTGAGGCATTAGATACAAATAAATTTAAAATTCAAAGTAGATATACTGGTAATTATTATGAAATTGATGTATCAAAGAAAAAAGAAACAAGTAGCATGATTTGTACTTGCCCAGATCATACATATCGCGAGCATGATTGCAAGCATATTAAGTCATTAATGAAGATTGCTGGCGAATACATGAAATCATATCATGCTGAAAAATAATTTTTTTTCTAACTTTTTAATATAAATGAATAAAATATTAATAATTATAACTGTTGTTGTTATAGTATTGAGTCTAATACTATACAAATCCATTTCCGTTTTTGAATTAATGGTAAATGATGCCAAAAATCGCCCTGAGAAATTCGAAAAATTCCTTAATAAAGACCAAAAACAAATGATCGAAACTTTAACTGAATTAGAGGAAGAATTAGCGGAAAAAGAAGAAGAATTGGCCAAACATTTATCGGAAACTCCCGCCGAGGAAAAGATGCAGGAAGAGGCAAAATCGCAGCACCCCGATCCGATGACTGAGGAGGAATTATACCAATCGTTAGTTGAAAAAAGTGAAGAAGAAAATACTGCAAGTGAAGAAAAAAAGAAAAGTTCCGTATCATTAAAGGCATCTCTAAAAGTAGGTCTTAAAGAAGGTTTTACCAGCAATTGCCCTAAAAACTGTCCTCAGCCCATATTTTCTACTCCATCTGCGGTAAATACACCTATTAACGAAGATGCCATTCCTGAGGCATATACAGGTGGTAATTACAATAGTTATATACCTCTTAATCCAACTGAAGGAAATTACTGTCTTCCCATTCAAAAACTCCAATATGACGGTATTTGGAACAATAATGTAGTACAACTTAGAAATGGATATCAAACAAATAATTGGTCAATTCCAGAAAAACAACCCATCGTTCAAAGTCAATACTGTACAAATAAATTCATTGACATTCCAGAGAATATCATGATTCCGGGAACAAAAACACATAGTGAAATTGTAGGTGAGAAGAATTATATAATGCATTGTAATTAAGAAAAAATATATTTATTTATTATATATGGATTCAATTTATCTATGGATGATTGGTTTATTCGTCGTCGTTTGCCTTTTAGATTATCTTGATAGAAAAGATGGCCCTAACGGAAGTTGGTCTCCTCCCGTTGAACATTTCAATGGCGGCCCAGCAGGCTCTTTGTCAAATATTCAAGAGCGCGGTATGATTAGTTATTCAATGCCTCAGTCTCATACTGATGTAAATTTTACTCAAAAACGTTTGGGATATGGCGTTGATAGCGTTGATCCACCTTATTTAAAGTGTCCAATGTGTTCAATTCAATTCGATTGCACAACTTATCCCTACGACATTAATGATAAAAACGAAACTGTTTGTACTACCTGCAAAGAAAAATATGTCCTTAATAGAAATAATTTCCCTGTTTTCGCAAGAGCAAACGGACGTCCTCGTCAATGCGTAAATTCTCTATAAAAAAAATGAATTTTAAATATATTCCTTATGTTTTTTGTATATTTTTATAAAAAACATAAAACTCTGGTAAAATGGAAGGTAAAACCAATGAAGAACCACTTTTTCTCCAGTATGACCAATGGTCACCTGATGATGCAGGAGTACCATTTGCAATGGTAGAAGCAGGAGCCGCAGAAGCCGCAGTTCCTGCCTCAGAACCAGACATTCCAATTCATGAGAAAATTCGACAGCATATCAAGCGTAAAAATAAGCAACGTCAAGAAGCACAGAAACCAGATGAACCCCCTAAAGCAAAAGGACAACGGAAAAATACTGAACATCTCATTGTAAAATCTCCCGTTCAGAAAGAATTTAGTTTTCCAGTGTTTTCTCGAAGTTCAGACGATACTTATACTGTTACCGTTAAGGTTATTGATGGTAATTTTATGTTGGAATGTAATTGTGGTACAAAATTTAAGATGAAGCGTGGTCGTTCAAATTGCATTCATTGTATGAGCGTAATGCTTAATCTTATAGGAAATACAATGAAAACTGTTAGTAAAAAAAACAAGCGTTACCCTAAACTACAGCAATTTCACCAAGAACTTGCTAATATTCTGGATGAATCGTGAAAAATGATATGTTTTTTTTTCAGTGAGTATTAAATAGCTTAAAAATCACTTAATAAATTATAAATATATGGAAATATATCTATTCGATTTTGACGATACACTTTTCGTTACTCAATCCAAAATATATGTCATTAGTCCAACATCTGGCAAAATAGAAAAATCATTTACTACCGATGAGTATCGTACTCATCATGAAACAATTCAATTTTACATGTCTAATGGTTATAATATTGATTATAGCGAAACTGCAAAGAAAAAATCTCTTCAAACAGCAGTTCCCAATAAGAAATATAAACATTTTCTTAGAAATCTAGCCAGAAAAGGCAAAACTCTTGGTATTCTTACAAGTAGAGGTGTTCATCCAATTTATATTCAACGTTGTGTTTCTAAGCATTTCAAAATAAAAATTCCTCTGGAAAATATCATATGTGTCCATCATGAACAAACTTATAAACGTATATGTCAAAGAGTTAAATTACATGATTATCGATTTACGCCTTCGGAAAACCGAAAAAAGAATGGATTGGCATATTTTATCGGAAAAGGCTATCACGTAATTCATTTTTTCGACGATGATGATACCAATATCAGGACAGGTCTAGAAATTCAACGAGAATGTAGAGAAAGACACTTTTCTACGCAAATATTTACATATTTAGTAAGGCATTCTAAGACAAATATTCATAAATAGACTTGAGCGTATCAATTCCAAGATTAGTGGTTAACCATATCACGGTGGAACGTTCTCAATTGGGGACGATTTTATAAAAAATATATGTTTAAATGTATTTAAATATATGTTCAAAACTCAATCACTGTGGCAAGGTTAAAATGTGTAAAAAGCTTGTTTTATTTTAAATTTTTTATCCAAAATTTCATATCTATGTTTTTTATCCTAGGGTTTTTCCAGTCCGTAAGCGAAGCACCGGATGGAAGGACCAGTAGTTGCCGGTTTACCGGCAACGCTTATCAGAGATCCAAAGGATTGATACCTTTTGGAAAAGCTAGAAAAACTGAACATCGTCGCTGCGCTCCTCGTGCACTTTTTATTCTAATGAATAAAAACTGAACGAAATAATTCACAGATAAAGAATAATTAAGTATTAGTAAAAAATGAATATCTCATACGCTTTTATCGTTAAACTGGAAAATCAAACCCTTCAATTGGTAAATTTGTACAAGGATCTCAATAGGAAATATGGTCGTCTCACATCTTTTTCCAAAAAAATCTGTATTCTGATTCAATTTTCAGTGCAAATCCACGGAAAAATCATGAGGGACCGCAAACTAACTCAAGAAATCGACAAGGATTTGAGCGTACTCTTTTGTCTCATGTGTGATTCGCTTAATTATGTGCTGGATGACTATCCATTTCACTTAATTTTCTTCAGCACTTTGCCGGCAGAAATGTCAGCCGCGAATTTTGTTGCCTGAATTTTTATATTAAAATTTATAAAATTGATATTTAAAATCATATCCCCTATTATAATATAATATACTAATAAATGGGAATCGCAGGATATTTACGTGGAATTTTACAAAAAACTAAGAATACACATTCACCTAACCGTCCAAAGACAATAAATGCATTTTTAATGGACTATAATGGTATTATTTATAAAATATTGGCTAAAATGGAAATGAAATATAATCCAGCCAAGAAAAAGGAATATGAAAAACATCTTATCGATGAAGTAATTGCTTATACTCAACATCTCATTTGCGATGAAGTCAAACCCACTGATCTTCTTTACATTGCTATTGACGGTCCAGCTCCTCGGGCAAAAATGGTTCAACAACGTTCCAGACGCTATAAAGCAATCCAAGGAAATGATATTACAGATGAATTGAAAAAGAAACATAAAATTGAACAAACTCCCCAGTATTCTGGATCAATTAATATGGCCCCTGGAACAGAATTCATGATGACGCTAGTTAAAAAACTCAAGAAAGCCTGCAAAGATGAAGTTTTCTCTAAACATTTGCCTAAAGACAAACCCTTAGAGATTATATTTAATGGAGGTGATATTCCAGGGGAAGCTGAGCATAAATTCATGCCTCTTGTCCGGAAAATGAGGAAACTTAAGAAACACAGAGCTGATACAATTTGTATTTATAGTGGAGATGGTGACTTAATTGAGTTATCATTAATCAATAATAAAAATAATATTTATGTTGTTCAGGAAGTTGATACTAAAATTGAGAAATTGGATAATAAATATGAAGGTCGGGAATTTATATATGTTAATATCGATGCCGTTAAACAAGCATTTTATGATAATCTTGTTAAAGAAATTGGTTTAAATAATAAAAAACCCAAAATAGAACGTTTTGCCATTGATTATACATTACTTCTTGCATTTGGTGGAAATGATTTCATTCATGCTTATCCATTTACTCGAGTGCGGAATCAGGGAATCGATGATATGATTATTCCTCTTTATCAGCGGAATTATCGGAAATTCGGAAAATATCTAGTTGATGTAAGGACTGACGGAACTGTTAAGATCAACACTATGTTTTTACGCTATTTATTTAGTGAAATGAGTAAACGTGAAAATAAATTTATGTATAATTATCAGAAACAATTGGATAAAATCCGTGCTGGACAGCTAAATAGACGAACTGTCGAAGGTGAAATGGATAAAAACCCTTATGAAATCGAAAAAGGTCGATTTGAGCATGTGAAGATGTATTCTTGTCATCATCCACTATTCGATCAATATAGTGAAGAATTCACTAAAATCGATTATTGTTTAGACCCAGAGATATGGAAAAAGCAATATTATCAATACTATTTCGGTATTGATTTGGATGCGGAAGACAGTGATAAACTCCTTCATACAGTTGTCATGAATTATCTGGAATCGTTATTGTATGTATTGAGTTATTACTTAGTGGAGTGTCCTTCTTGGTCATGGTATTATCGATTCCGTGTTCCTCCTATGCCTAGTACTATTTTGCGGATTTTAGGGAATGATTTAAGCGTGATTAATACAATTAAGCTGGAAAAAGGAGAACCATATACACCATTTGAACAATTAATGTTCATTTTACCACCTCAAATGAAGGAAATATTGCCGAGTTCGGTAAGTGATGTGATGGTTGATGAAAAACATTTATGCGTACCATATTATCCAATGGAATTCAGAGTTGATGCTGCGGCGGGAGAAAAATATATGTATAGTGAAGCTTTATTACCAGAATTTGATGATGAATTGCTATTGAAGACAATAAGACCTATTGAAGCTAAATTGACGGGCACAAACAAGAAACGTAATACCATTAAATTCAAGCCTACTAGATATGGTAAGAAAAAGTGATATGGAATAACATCATAAAAAAAATGATTTTCGTTTAATTAAACATATATTTTTATAAATAATTTATAAAAACATGGCATCAATCGACATGGATAAATATCGCAAAGTAACAGAAAATGGTGTAACGTACAATGGTTGGTGGGGAAGTAAAAAATATACGCAGATTAATGGTACATACGTACTCAAAATTTCAGATGTAGAAGAAGGAAATGAAGAAAATCAAAATGTAAGCGCAATTCTACATCTTAAATATGGAGAAAATAGTCGATACAAACCAAATCAAACAATAATTATTGAATTGGAAGGTTTTTATCGATTGCATGAATCAGACAATGATGGACATGGTTATCTGTTGCGTCAGAAAGATTTTAGTTATAGCCAATATATCATTATTAAATTTAATCGACAAAGAGATAATATTGGTGGAAAATTAAAATCTGTATATCCAGAAGATGATGTAGAAATGTGTATGGAAAAACCAAAGCCAAAAAATTTTTTTTGGCCGTTTCCGCATCCAACAATTCATGGACCTGGAATCCTTGCTGAAGCCGCGGCAATGGCAGCAGAGGAAGACCATGTAGCAGTTGCTACGGAAGATAAATAAATCTTCAATTTAATATATTTTTTTATAAATAAAACTGATAATTTTTTTTTATCAAATGTTTTTTTTATAATTTCACATAAAAAACATTTATTTTCACACATACACAAATATGGCGAGTAAAAGCACACCAGAATATATTATTAAAATTGGTATAATTAACCATATAAAAGGCGCTGATTGCAGAGCTTTTTGTATCGATGGTACAATAATCCTTCGTAAAAATTTCGATTTTCCGTATATTTGGCTTGACGATTTGAGATTTACATGCAATACTGATATATGTTATCGTGAATCATCATCTGGAAAAATTACTGATGTTAGGCTAATAGGAACAATAAAAAGAATTATCAATAAAAAATTTGGTTTTATCGATCATCCATTTTATGGGGGTGGTATTTATTTTCAAATGAAAGACGTTGATAATGCACTTCCAATCGAGGAAGGTAATAAAATTGCCTTTCGAGTAGCGTCTAAAGCGGAGAAAGGAGGTTTGAGGATATGGGCTCTTCGGATTTGGAAAGTCCCCATAAAAGCACCTATTCGAAAATTGGTATTTGCAAGAAAAAAATGATTTTTATATTTAAAAGAATACATTATAAATTATATTAAATAAAAAGATCTGAACAATGGCCTCAAAACAGTTTAAAAAGCAAGAAATTAACTATGCTCAACTTAAGGAACAAGATTTCCTTACCAGTTATGCACATGATAAACCTGATGTACTCAAACTCTTGCTTAAACTAACATATCAAGCGGCGAAATCAAACCGCAAAGATCTGATTTACAATCCGGCATATCCTAAACTTACACAAAAATTGCTTGAAGATGATATCGATTCAGTTATCGATTTGATTTGCACATTTGATACGGACGATGAACTTCCGTTCGAGGAAAATCAGTATAATTTCTTGGTATTTACCTTTAATGCCACTCCAATTGTATTTGAAAAATGTTCATTTATTGACATTCCAAAGCTAAAACAATTCAAGGTTCTTAATACATTTGAACAAGAAAGCGCATTTCGAGCTCATGGTAAGAAAACCAGTTTTCTGTTCCATGGAAGTCGCATGGAAAATTGGTATTCAATGATTAAAAACGGTATTAAAGTCTGTTCTGGGACTAAATTGCAGGTTAATGGAGCAGCATATGGAAAAGGCATTTATCTTTCTGATAGTATTCAATTTTCAATGAATTATTCAGATTCTGGTATTGTAGGTGTATTTGAAGTAGCAGGTGATCGTGAGCAATATAAGAAAACCTCTCAAATTTATGTGGTTCCTGATGAAACTAAACTGGCTCTTAGATATTTCCTTTGCTATAACGCAAAGAATCGTGGAGCAATTACTATTAAGGTTAATGATTTTTTTAAGAATCAAATTCATGACAAAAAAGCTCAGATTAAAAAGAAGAAAGTCCAATTTTCGAATCGTCGTTTGATGAATGAATTAGAACATCTTCTTGGTGATAAATACCAAATGGGCAATGATATTTATTCAGTCAAAGTTATTTTGAGAAAGGAAGAATTCGACAAGGATTTGCCATTGCATAATGATATGATTAAATACAAAATCCCTCATATTGAACTGGAAATTCGGATTCCCAAGGGTTATCCATTCGAACCTCCATTTGTATGGGTAAAGAATCCAGTATTTAAAAATCAAACAGGACATGTTACTGATGGAGGATCAATTTGCGTTGATTTTCTTACTCAAGTAGCATGGAGTCCATGTCTTGGAATTCAAAAAGCGGTTCTTAATGTATCCACTCTTCTGAGTGGGGGAGAAATTGACTATAGAACTAAGCGTAAATATACATTGGAAACTGCGCAAAGTGCATATCATCGTGTAGCGCGTGATCATGGTTGGTTGCGATAAATAAATTTTAAAAATTCCGATAAGAAGCAATAACTGTTAATTGTCTAATTAATTCGGCTATACTGGCTATTTTTTCCATTCGTTTCATTCTATCTTTTGGTAGAAAGGAACATTTATATCTATTATAAATTTTGCTTTTGTGTGCATGAAATCCTTTTAATTCTTTTAAAACCATATCAATATTATTAAAATGAAATTTACCATCATCGCTAATCAATTCCATTGTCAATATAATGTATTTAGATTCATTATTTATTCTACTTTGTTTATTCAATTCATTCATAAATTCGGCAATAAGACTATTTTTCTTATCTTTAATTGCAATTAATCGTTTTTTATTATAATCCATCGAAACTTTTGCTTTTACACTTTTTTTTATCATATTTATAATTTTAGTACATTTAAAATCATGTTTTAAAATTTCTTCATTAGGATCAAATAAAGCGCCTCTTTTCAATAACATAGAAACAATATCAGTATATATTTTATTCATTTTATAATCTTTTTGATAATCATAACTTTTCATTGCGGCATACATGAGAGCGGTATATCCATAATTAGTTTTCAGATTAATTGTATGCTCAGTAGCTAAAATATTGACAATTCCATAATTTCCAGAAATACACGCCAGCATAAGTGGTGTTAAACCTTCATTATCCACCATTAACATATCAGCACCTTTATTAATTAAAAATAATATAAGATTATTGTCTAAATTCGACATTATAGCCAACATTAAAGACGTTATTCCTCGATAATCCCTTGTATTACACCTATTTTATAATAAATGGGACAAAATTTTCCCAAAAAAAAAATAAAAACAAATGCAATAACATTTAAGCTAATGGTTTTTAATTTGTCCGAGGACAATCACCATCTTCTTCCAAACAAGTTTTCTTATCTGGAAGTTTTATATCCCTTCTGTACCAATATGGTCGTGTTTTATCTTTCAAATATTGCTTTACAATATTTTTTATATTTTTTACACTATTTTTATCACGTTGTTGATAAGAATTTGTATAACATCCAGAACTACGATTTAGTATTTTAGATACCAGAACAGAATGTAATTTTTTT
>JGI10211J14876_10001058_pt1 | contig 12044 bp, 11 predicted proteins | sample Etolagsediment_FD_14876 | JGI IMG/M metagenome (IMG submission 14876)
GACCCATTTTTGATGTTTTTTATATTGATTTATCCAATTAATAATATCTGAATATTGATGAATGACTGTCACTCCTCCTCTTGAAAAATCATTTTCTGGTTTTAAAATATATTTTTGTTTAGAATAATTAAATTGTTTAAATTGATTTAATAAATGATTTGAATTTCTTTCAAATGCATAACTTTTAGGAATATATTTTTTTTGACCTAAATTTTTATTTACCAAATCCACAAAATTATATTTATTTGCTAAACAATTATCTGCTGTTATACATAATTTTCCATTTGAGTCTAAAAAATTATTCACATATTTTGCGTTTTTGTAATAAGAAATTTTACTACCTGGTAATTTATTTTTATAAGTATTATTTTGAAGTCGTGTATAAATAAAATCTGCATTATTGATATTTGATTGATTATTAGATAAATTATTTAGTTTATCTTGAAGTACTTTTGTTATACCAAACGGATAATTTACATAATAATTCATATATATTAAAGGAATAAAATTATTAATATAAAACATTTTATTATTTGTTTTTTTTTCTTTGTAATAATAATGGATAACTCATTTCAATTAAATATGAATACAAATATTCATAGTGATAACTGTATAAATGAATATTTAAATAAAAATAATGAAAAAATGTACGCACATCAATTTTCTCTATTAAATGATACAAATACCAATTTCTTAGATAGTCAAGGTCTTAATATGCAGATGAGTGCAAATAATAACAATGATGCTATGAAAAATTCTACAAGATTACGTAATGGTAAAATGATAAAAAAAAATAAGAAAGAACTTGATACACGTGTATTCCCAGGTTCTCCTTATATGGGAAGAGGTTCTGGAGTCATGGAATATACTGATGTCAATTCTAAACTTAATTTTGGTATTGATACACGTACTAAAAAATCTAATAATATAACATCATCTTATAGTGCTGATACTTTTATACCATTAGTACCTAATTTGGCTGAAAATATTCAAAATCCAAAACATATTATTCCTGAATATTGGGTCCGTGGGGGTATGTCCTCTCGTGTTGTTGTGAATAACATTGATTACTTAAAATCATGTGGTTTTAGAAAATAATATAAGAAAATAATATTAATATTTTTTATGAATGATTTTTTAGAAAAAGGTTATGTTTTTCTAAAATCCGTATATAAAAAAGAAGATTGTCAAAAAATACTAATTGAATTTATACAATTTTATCAAGACCATCATATACAATCTCATTTAAATAAAAGAGAAGATTCTAAAACAGATTATTTTTATGTTAATAATACTTTTAATACATTAAATTCTTTTCATAAACAACAATATTACTATTTACCAGTTATCGATAATAAAGGAACACATGACCGTATATGTGATATTGGTTTAATTGATTTTTATAATATTCATAAACTCATTCCTTCTATTTTAGACGTTTTTGATATAAAAATTATGACTGCTATTTTATTAAAATTAACGCAAAAAGAATGGAAGTGTGATCGTATTAATTTACATATGAATAATAATGTACAAAATCCGCAAAATTATCATTTTGATAGTCATGAAGAAAATATAAAGTTTTCTATATATTTATCGGATATAAAAGAAATGACTGAAGGACCAATTAGTTTTATAGAAGGAACAGTTAAAAACAAAAAATTTCTTAATAATCAAATCAAATATTTTTTTGGTAATTGTGGTGATGTACTTATTAGTAGTCAACATGGATTCCACAAAAAATGTCCTCAAAAAAATTCTATTAATTATTATTTAGTTTTCAATTTTGTTAAGAAATAATTTAATGATATTTGGAGTAATCACATGAAGGATCCATGGGTTGAGATGGCATAGGTACCTTAGGATAATTTACAATTTGACATGAAGGTTGATGTTTTAAAGGAATTTGGCAATTGGGACTTGAGTAAGGAACACCTCTTCCTTTATTATTACATTTAGGATTGGAACATTTAGGACTATATTTAGAACATGGGCAAATAGAAGCTTGACGTGTTTGACCTCTTAAGTCACTTTCTAAATCTACTAAATTTCCATTAAATAATGAAACCCCATTTCCCCCAACTTGACCTAATTCAATTCTACACTTAGCAGTATTTTCATATTTGCCGGTATATAAAGCATATTGAAGAGGATCAGTAGATTGTTGTAATTCTTTTTGATAAGCACAAGAATCGTAAATTAATCGATTGGAACTCATTTATAATTAATATATAGAAATATTTTTTTTTGAATTATTTAATTTTAATAATCAATTAATTAAATTGAAATTAAATAAAAATAAAATAATTTATTAAAAAAATTTCTTATAAATAAAATCTATAGTAAACATATATGAGTTTTAATAGACTTAAATATGATAATTGTGAAGTCAAAAAATATAACAATGAAAGTACTGGTCCTGGTAACTACATGACTGGTACACCTAAACAATGTAAAATGTGTTGGAATGATAATCCCAGAGTGATTAATCAAAAAGGGGGTGATTCTTGGAATTCTCATGTAGATTGGCGTTTTTACGCCGGACCGGTAGATGTTGAATCTGATTTATTAAATTTAAATAGACAAGCATCTTCATGTCCTTCTAATAAATATGACCCTAATTGCTCCCCTAACAATTGTAGCAATCAAGGAGAACCATGTGGTGCAGGTGTTATAGAAAATTGTAATAATAATGCTGGAAATCTAAGAAATGCTTGGAATCGTCCTAATGACAATAATCTTACTAATTTCGAAAATTGTTTTTTTGAAACAGAAGATACCCGTTTAAGTAACCCTAATTCTAACCTAAGAGGAACTGGTATTAATCGTTTTAACCCATTATTATTTAATCCTCAAGCACAAGTCACATTTCCAGGTGAATATATGACAAGTACACGTATTGTATTTAAAGATAATCATCGTCCTTCTGTTGTTCAACCTAAAGTAAATGACATGAATCCTTATGAAAAACAAGAACCTTGTCCTCGTATTGCAAATGTATGTGGAAACTTTACTAAACCTTTATATCAATATGATGTTTGTGGTTAAATCTTTTTATAACTATTATTTTTGATTACAATTCATGTAATAAAAAAATAAAAAATAAAAAATAAAAAAATAAAAAATTTTATAAATTACCATTTATCTTCATGTTAATGGTTTAATTAATTGTTCTTTTATAATATAATGAAAAATATTATATAATAAAAAGTATTATTATATTATAAGATGTCATATGAATGGAAAGTAATGAAACGTGGTGATATTTTGCCTGAAAATGCTGTATATGCTGGAACAACTTATGATGATGGTAAAGTTTATATATCAAAAATGGATAATTCTCCGGGTAAAGTAAATTTAAAAGACGGAAATATATGGAATTTTTGGTCTCAAGCATATAGTTCTCGTCAAGAAAGTGAAGTATTAATTACAGATGATAAATGTATATGGAAAGAAATAAAACAAGGTGATTTAATACCAGAAAATGCTGTTTGTACAGGATATGATTATAATCAACATAAAGTATGGGTTGGTAAAGATATTACTACAGATGAACCTGGGAAAATAACATGTTTAGATTCAAATGATACACATCCAAAAATGTGTAGATTATGGTGCCATAGTTATTCATGTAGAAGTAATGTACAAAAAGCAAAAATATTAATTATTGAACCTTCTAATAATCCTATTATTACTAAAGAACCTCCTCAAAAGATTCATGAAGATTGTATATGGGGAGAAACTATACAATCGAATAAGTTTGAAGAAAAAATAAAAGTTTCAAGCATGGATTTATCAATTGATAAAATTGTAAATGGAATTTTAACGACAGTTGCTGTTTCAGCAGGTGATCTTAGTCATCTTACTAATCTATTACAAAAAGATATTAATCTTCATATACATGATAGTAAATACAATAGTGCTGCTATTTCAAAATCAGTGCTTAATACTACTAATGAAAAATATTATATATTATTGAAATATGAGAAAAAAACATCAGAAAGAAATACCATTGTAGGAGGTATTTTTAATTTTAATAACAAAGATTTTTATTTATGCATTGAATACGCTATATTAGAACCAATCAATGAAAAAGCATTGGAAGAATGTCGTAAATATAAAAGATCCTTCGTTAACGATATATTAGATAGATTTTAAATAATATTTTTTCAATTTTTGATATTTTTATAAAAAAATATTTTATATATAATATATTATATTTATATATATGATAAATTTTAAAAAAATATCAAAAATGAATATATCTTTTCTAAAAAAAAGAAATAATTTATTACAAGGAAAAGAATATTTAAGTATATTATTTTATTTTGTTTTATTATTCATAATTGATTATTTAGGAATTTTAGATTATTATGGTCAAAGTATTATTCGTAGATGTATCAATATGTTTAGACGCGTTGATCCATTAAATTATAATAAAAAATTAAAACCTTATTGTGTCAAATATGAAAAAATATTAGATAAAGAAGATGTAAATAGATTACAATCAATTCAAATACCTAAAAATGTTGATTTTGGAATATTAACACGCATAAATACAACTACACATCAATGTTGTGAAAAATATAGTTCTGAAGAAAAGGAAATAATAAAAGATATAAGTAAAAAATTAAAACAAAAATATGAAGAAAAAATTGGAAAAAAATTGTATTATCTTGAATCTAATAAAGCAACAATTTATCGTTATTATGGTAATAAATCACATCATTTATGGCACGTTGATCCTCAAAATATTACGGAAATATACAATATTATTGTATGTATTAAAAAAAAGGGAAATATAAGTCCATTGGAATGTAAAAATAAACAAGGAGAAGAATATTCTATTCATTTTGAAGAAGGAGATGGTGCTTTATTTAATGGAGGTACTACCGTGCATCAAGTTCCACCAAATGATGATCCAGATTCAGAAAGAACAGTTTTATCCATTGCTTTTACAAGTGATGAAAAAATAAGTAAAAGTAAAAATAATAGTAAAAATCTATGTACTTTTATAGAAGGTGGTAATAATTATAAAAATTTATTTAGAATTGCTTTATATATATTTATAATAAATTTAGTATTAAGTTATATATCTGGTATAAATCAATTATCATATTTATTTATTTTAATATTTCTTGGAGTCAATTTATTAATTGCTAAATATATACCTTATTATTTTGATATTGGTTTAGGTTCAGGAAGAGCATCTTCAATAGGAAATAACCTATTAATTTTATTGTTTTTTATTATAACATCTGTTTCTTTAAAAGGTGGTGTAATATTCTATTCTTATTTTGTACTAAGTGATGTTTTCTTCAATAGAAAATGGGTTGAATATGATTAATTAATTATTTTCAAGATAATATATTAACTAATTTTTAAATTCAATTATAAAACATTCTTTTTAAAAATAATTTATTTTAATTTGATTTAAGAATAAATTAATAACAATTATATAATGTCGAGTTTTCAAGAAACAACCCCCCACTTAAAAGAAACAAATAATATAATGGATGATAATATTAATGAACCCTATAAAAATCATTCAAATCAAAGTAAAAGAGAAACAGAAGAGTTTGATAATTATATTGTAAGTCACCCATTAAAGTATTATGACACATTTGATGATCCAGAAATTAATATTAATGATAACATATTAAGAGGTATTTATAGTTATGGTTTTGAGCGACCATCTCCTATTCAACGTATTGCTATTAAACCATTGATTGAAGGCCATGATATTGTCATTCAATCTCATTCAGGTACCGGAAAAACAGGAACTTTTTCAATTGGTATGTTAAGTATAATTGACGAAGAAATAAAAGCACCGCAAGCAATTGTTATTTGTAATACACGTGAATTAGCAGTTCAAACAGCAAAAGTTGTTTCAGCTTTATCTGAATTTACCAAAATTACTCATAAATTATGTATTGGTGGAGATATGCAGAATAAATTTATGCCAAATGATGTAAATGAACATGTTATTATTGGTACTCCTGGTCGATTATGTGATTTAATTCAAAAAAATTTAATTAAAAATGAACATCTTAAAATGTTAGTTGTGGATGAAGCTGACGATGTATTATCTATTGGATTTAGAAAACAAGTAAAGAAAATATTTAGTGCATTACCAAAAGAGGCTCAAGTAGCATTAGTCAGTGCTACTATTCCACAAGACATGGAAAGTTTATTTGAAGTTATTTTAAAGCCTGATTTTATAAGTATATTAATTAAAGATGACCAAATTACATTAGATGGTATTGAACAATATTATATTGATTTAGATGAACAATATAAAATGGATGCTATTATTGATATTTATCAATTTATTAATGTGGGTCAAGGAATTATTTATTGTAATAAAAAAACAAAAGCAGACCAATTGAAAGAAGTATTGGTTGAAAAGGATTTTTCTGTTAATGTATTACATGGAGATATGATGCAAAAAGAGCGTGAAAATATTATGAGTAATTTTAGAAGTGGAAGTGTACGTATTTTAATTACAACTGATATGTTAGCTCGTGGTATTGATGTACAACAAGTAAGTTTGGTAATTAATTATGATATGCCTAAATATCCTCAAACTTATATTCATCGTATTGGGCGAAGTGGTCGTTATGGACGCAAAGGTATTGCATTAAATTTTTGTACTCGTAAAGAGAAAAACATACTTAAATACATTCAAAACATGTATTCCACAGAAATCAAACCTTTTCCGGAAGATGTAAATGCTGTATTAAATGCATTCTAAATTATTTTCTTTTAGTAAACCAGAATGAATAAAATATTATTGATTTTGATGATTATTTTACTGATACTATTTTTTATATTAAATACATATTTAGGACAAAATGAATATTATGAAAATAAAGTATCTATTCAATTTTTAAGCAAATCTCAAACAAGTCAAATATTAATAAATAACCAAGATGGTTATTTTGATAAATTCTATAAAAAAGATTTAGAAGTACGAAAAGTAAATTCTATTGAAGAATATAAAGAAATAATAAAAAATAGTACATGTAATTTTACAATTGAAGAACAAAATAAAATAAAACAAGCAATAAGTAATATTACACAGAAAATAAATAAACTACAAAATACTTATTATGAAAATGTAAATATACAAAAATTAAATAAAATACCATGGGTAATTGGCCTTGTATGTAATAATCAATATGAAAATGGATTACCACATACACGAAATCATATTATTTTGTTAAGTAGAGAAAAGATGAGCTATTATTCAATGAAAAAATTAGAAAAAACATTAATACATGAAAAAATACATCTTTACCAGAAAAAGAATAATGAAGAAATGGTGATTTATTTAAATAAAATGGGATTTCAAAAAATAAAAAAACGTGAAGAAAAAGACAATATACGAGCAAATCCGGATTTAGATAATTATATTTATCAAGATAAAGAACATAATAGTTATAAAGCAGTGTATAATACTAATGCAGAGAATTTAGAAGATATTACCTATTATCCCTATGATAAACAAAATTGGGAACACCCCCATGAAAAAATGGCAATCGAATTTGAAAGTATAATTAATAATTAAATTTGCTAAAAAATAGATAAAAAAGTGTCTATATCTTTTATGGAGCATTATTTTATTCATAAAGAATGGAATGATATATGTATTATTCATAAAGATACAAATTACATATATAGAAAAAATGTTAAAAATGAAAAAGGCTATTTTGAAGAAAAAAATAATAAAATAATTATAAAATGGGACCAATGGATTGATAAAGATGAATTTGAAAAAAGGAAAAATATGTATATTGATACTCAATTAATTCATAAAAGATATAGATTAGAAAAAATTAAATTAATTAAAGAATATAATGAAGAAGAATGTTATTTAATTGATTCATTAATAATTTCTTATCAACAAAATATTAATGGAACAATAGAAAAAATAAATGATTCTATTATTATTAATTGGAAAAATAATACAAAAGAAATATACATTGAAAATAATAATTATTATTATTTATTAAAATATTATTTAAATAATAATAAAAATAATAATTTAGAGACAAAAAAAAATCATAAAATTAAAATAATTGAAAATATTGAAGAAGATGAACAAAATAAAAAAAATATTTTTAGAAAAATAAATGATTGTTTTTGTAATATTGAATATATAAATAAATTTATAAATAAAAAATATAAATTAAAAATTTTTAATCAAGATTCAATATTTACTCATAATAAAAATAAAGATGAACTATATTTTTCATATATTGATAAAATAAATGAAAGTTATTTAGATTTAGAAAATTATCAACATTTTTATTATCATTATCTTATTAAAAATGAAAAAATAAATTGTAAATATTTTGAATTTGAATCTAATATTCAAATTAATATTAATGAAAATAAAAAAAATATTTTAACTTTAAGTGAGTGGGGTTATCCTCCTTTTGGTGGAGGAGAAAATTGGTTGTTAAATATTAATAAATTATTTCATAATATGGGTTTTTTTTTTTTTTTATGATCCATATATGATATGTTTTAGTGATGGTTTTAACAATAAACCTTTTGAAGAATTTAATTATATTGAATTAGATTATTTAAAAATTATTCAGATACCATTTAATTATTTTGAAATAGCAAAACTTATATCTCTACTTAAACCAATATTAATTAATCATCAAGGTGTAAAAAGATTAGAATTTATGAAATTATCTAATGTATTTGAAATTCCTTTTTTAACTGGGTTTTGTTTTTGGAATAATATTATAGATCAAGAATATTCAAATATAAAAATTTTAGAAAATAATAACATTAATAAAGATGAAAGTTTTAATATTATTGTTGAAAATAGTTTCTGTTATAGTGCGTCAGATTTTGTAAATGATGTTATTAAAAAATTTTTTAATAAAAAATTAAAGGTAATAAATACTATTTCATTAAAAAATGATTTTTATGTAGAAAATATAGAAGAAAAATATGTAAGTTTAGTAAATTGTCATTATAATAAAGGAGGTTTTTTAATTAAAGAATTAGTTCAAAATTTAAACATAAATATTCCATTATTATTTGTATATACAGAATATGATCATCATATGTCTTTGAGTGAAATTAAAGATTTAATTAATCAACGAAATGAAAAAAATAACATTAATATTTTATATACAGAAAAACAAGATATAAAAGAGATATATAAAAAAACAAAAATTATGCTCATTCCTTCATTATGTGATGAAACATTTTGTCGTGTTGCTTATGAATGTAAGATGAATCAAATACCTGTTATTAGTACTAATTCTGGTAATTTAAAATATTTAATGCAAGATTATGCTCTTATTTTAGAACAAGATGAGAATTTATGGAGAAAAAATATTGAAAAAATATATTTTAATAAGAATCAAATAAATAAAAAAAAATTAAAAATGAATCAGATATTCAAATTAAATTAAATGAATTTATTAATGATTCTAATCAATCTAAATATAATCTAATTGAAAATCATGTAGGTATTATTGCTCCTTGGGCAGATCAAGGTCTTGGTATTCAAGCCAGAAGTTATTATCATAGTTTAAAAGAAATTAATTATGAACCATTTATATTTTCATTTAGACCTTATCATGGCAATGAAGATAATAATTTTCTTCAGAATGATCCGGAAGAATGGAAATTTGATAATATATATTATTCTGAAAATCATCGTGAACAAATAGAAATTGACGAAATTATACAATTTATATGGTCAAATAAAATTAAAAAAATAATTATTATTGAAGCAACATTTGAACCCATTTTTATTTTTAAACTCATGTCTTTTTTAAGATTACTTCAAATTAAACTCTATATTGTAGTTAATATAGAATGTATTAAAATTACAGAAATTTCAAATCATCTATTATTTGATAAAATATTAACTAATAACTATAATTCTTATCATATTATGAATAATTTAATACCTAATAAATGTTATTATTTGGGTTTTCATTTAGAACATGATATATTTAAATTACCAATTAAATCAAAAAAATACGATACTTATTTAAATTTTGTATCTATTGGAGGTCTTAATTCAATATCAAGAAAAAATATTGATAAATTAGTAAATACATTTTTAGAAATATTTAAAGACACGGATATTGATTATATAAAACTTAATATTTATATACAAGGAGTAGAAATACCTGATATTTTAAATAATATTAATCATAAACATATTAAAATATATATTCATAATTATAATTATGAAGATAATTTAAATCATATAAAACAAAATGATATTTATATTCATTTAGGTGGTCAAGAAGGTCTTGGTTTAGGTTTTTATGAAGCACTTTATTTAGGATTACCAATTTTAACATTAGATTGGACACCTAATAATGAATTAGTATTTCATGGAAAAAATGGTTGGTTAGTAAGTTGTGAGGGTGATAAAGTTTATGAAAATAATGAATGTTTAATTAAAAGAGGTAAATTTAAATTAAATGATTTAAAAAATATGATATTAGATATCATTAATAATCAAGATGATACTTTAAAAATTATTAATAACACTATTGATTATTCAAAAAAATTCAAAATTAAAAATAAAACGAAATTTAATGAATATTTTAAATATCATTTATCGACCACACCAGGTTTTTATTAAATCATAATCTTTATAAACAGATGAATAATTCTTATAATCATTAAAATTTAATCCCCAATCTTGATATTCTAATATATCACCATATATTGATTTTTTATTATATATTTCTTTATTTATTTCTGTACATAATAAAGAAAATATTCTTTCAAAATTCATTCTTTTAGGACGATTATCAATATATTTTAATAATTCAAATATATTATATTTTTCATGTATTTCTTTTATAAAATCATAACTAATAATCGTTTGACATCCAAAACAACCATACCATTTCTTTGCATCATAACTTTTAATTAAATTTTCATTTTGTAGAAACTTAATCATATTTGTTTCATTTTCATAGTCGTTTGCATGATGATTAAAATGCCATAAATAATCTATATTATATGTATCAATATTTATTTTTTTTTGTATAAATGTTGAATCATGTATTATCATTGCTTTTTCAAATAAATTTTTACTGTATAAATAATAATAAGGTAATATTTCTCCTCTTTGAGGATATTCACTATTTATCCATTCAATGTCTTTTAAATCATCTTTATTTATTTGAATTTCATACTTATCAATTAAATCATTATTTAATTTAAAATAATCATTACAACTATTATCATTTATAATTACTATTTTATTATTATTATATTTTCTAATTTGATATATACAATGATTCCATAATTTATTTGTTTTTTCATTTTCTACATATGTTAGTACAATAAAACCTTTATTTTTAATTTTTTTATTTTTAAAAAATAAGTCATCTATAAATATTTTTATATTTTTTTTATTAATATAATTAATAAAATTATATTTAACATATTTATATTTTTCATTATGAGTAAATAAATTAAATGTAATTTCTTTAGAAAAAATATTCATTTTATTTAATAATTCAGTTGAATATGAATTTGTATAATAATAAATAGATATATTATAAATAAATTTTAATATTTTAAATAATTCATCATTAAAATAGTCAATGAATAAAAAATCATTATCATAATATATTTTTATTTGTTCAATTATTTGTTTTATATTTTCTATAAATATTATTTTAAGTTTATATTCAATAAATAATGAATGAATAAAATCTATATGTGAATTAATAGATTTATTATTTATAAATAATATTAACATAAATTAGATTTTTAAATTTTTTTTTTAAATTGAATTAATTTATGTATATATATTTTATAAATATATGTTTAGATTGGATTTATAAATTATATAAAGATTATATATTTGGTTTAAAATCCATTTTAGAAACATATGATTGTGTAAATAAAGTACAAGTATTATATATACCTTTGAGTAAAAAATCATTAGATGATTTTTTTAAAGTACAAAGGTCTATTCAAAAGAAAAAAAATTATAAAATTATATTATGTGGTGAAATAAGTACTGTATGTACTAT
>JGI10211J14876_10001059_pt1 | contig 12044 bp, 12 predicted proteins | sample Etolagsediment_FD_14876 | JGI IMG/M metagenome (IMG submission 14876)
ATCCACAACAGGCGGGCGTTTGCAAACACGGCAGGTGGAAAACGAGGCGATGGTCCTGCTGCCGAGGTCAAGCCCAACCATATCGCGGTAAAACTCAATCGGCTCAGCCCCCAGTTTCTCGGCCTGCGGATTTATCATATTTGCATACGAGCCGTACTTGGCAAAGCTTTCGAGTGTCAATTCCTTAACCTTTTCCTTTCTCATAATAAACCTCCAAAACAAACTTATACCAATTTTACTTAATAATAGCGATGTAATGTCATTGCGAGGCGACAAAGTCGCCGTGGCAATCTCCTTTTTTCAAGCACAGAATTTACTTAAAACCATTCAACAAAGGTGTATATATCGTGCTGAGCAAAGCGAATGTCTCCTTCCACTTTTCACTCGGCGATCATCCATTGGTGAATAAATCAAATAGTTTTGGCAGCCTGCTGGGTTGGGTTCTGTAGATTTCGGTGTACTGGCACCTTGTACAAGTTAGCGTTGAAAAATGTTTTGACCGCACCGTAGCAATTTTCCCTAAGAGGCCACCTCCGGCCCAGAACTCGCCAACATCACATTCGCTATTTCCGCATTTGGGACAGGTGTAATCAAAATCCTGCATGATTTTATCTCCTTATTGTACCAACAGCAGGGTTAGGGTCATATAGATAGCGACGCTTAGCGAATCATTTGCGGTTGTAACGAGTGGGCCGGAACTTATTGCGGGGTCTATGCCGATTCGGCGGAATAAAAACGGCAAAAGCAATCCCAGCGTCGTAGCCACCATAATGGCCGAGAACATAGCAGTACCGAACGCGAAGATAAGTCTTAGGGGCTCTATGGCTTCAGTTGAACCTTTTGTATGGAGCAGAATGGCACAGGCAATACCTCCGATTACTCCGCAGCTAAGCGCCACCAGTAAAGCGATTCTGACTTCGCGTGTGACGACCTGGCTGAGTCTGAGAGCGGCGAGGTGCCCTGTGGCCAATCCGGAAACGACGATTGCAGAGGTCTGCAGGCCGGCGTTACCGCTGATTGCCGCAATCATCGGGACAAAAGCGACGGCGGCGACATAGGTCAGATGGTTGTAGCTGTCGAAGAAAATCAGGACCAGAGCGGTAATTCCGGTTCCGATTAGACAGGGCAGCAGCCAGGTCATTCTCACACGTGCGGCGTGCAAGACGGAGACATCACCAAGCTCATCCGGGTCGGTACCGGCCATTGTGTACAGGTCCTCGGCGGCCTCTTCCTCGGCGACCTCGATGATGCGGTCGGCGGTGATTCGACCGATGAGTTTATGATTTTTGTCCAGCACCGGCGCAACAATCAGGTCGTTTTTGCTGAATATGTTCCGTACCTTCTCCTGGTCGGCTTCGGCGGTAACGTAAATAGTATCGGGGTCAATCAGGTCGCTTATCTTTGCGCCTTCAGGGGAAGTTAAAAGCAGACGGATACGAACATCGCCGAGGAACCGACCGTCTCTGCCAACAACATAAACGGAATAGAAATCCTCATCAATTTCAGCAGCGCGGATTTCGTTGACGGCCTCGGAGACGGTGGCATCCTCCGGGACGCTTACGAGGACGGGGTCCATAATACCGCCCGCCGAATCTTCTGCGTAGCTCATCAGTTTTTTGATGAGGGCGGAATCCGCGGACTTGAGGCTTTTGAGCAGCTCATCTCGTTTGGCCTCCGGGAACTCGGCGAGAAGGTCGGCGGCGTCGTCAGGGTCGAGCTCTGAGATGATGGTTTTTATCTCGTTTGCCGTGAGGAGCTCAAAGAGGCTGCTGCGAGTGGCTTCATCGACCTTCTCCAAAACCTCAGCAGAGGTTGATTTGTCCAAGGCATCAAAGACAATACGCCTTTGGTCATCATCGAGAAGCTCTACCACCTCGGCAATATCGCTGCTCCGCTGGTCGCTGAGTAATTGCCGCAGTTCGGACGTCTCCCCTGCTTCAATTAAGAACTCAATCTGCTGCAATAATACGTGCTGAGATAGTTGTTTCTGTTCGTCCGGCATTTGGATACCTCTGGCGCAAGTAAAATCAGATTTACGCGGTCGGGGGATAAAATAACGCAATTGCTCCCGTTAGGCAACGGTTTTTTGTTCCGGGTCAGGACCAGGTAAAGCAAGACCGATATGCAGTCGTTGATGATGGTGGGAATCGAAACGCAAAAAGTGCTAAAATATGCTTGTATATTGGCCGATTTTAGTGTAGAATATAATATCGAAACGCTCATTGAAGCTTCAGAAAGAACAAATGTACTAATTTGCGATAAGGGGCACAGGATGAAAGGTTTCGCTTGCAGGATTTTTGCCGTCGGGGCGATAACGGCTTGCGTGTGTCTGGCTGCACCTGAGCCGGCTGTCGTACCTGGTCCACGAGACTGGACGGCAGATGTAACATTTGAGCATCCGCAGCAAATTACGCTCGAACTGGGTGGGAATAACAAACCAAGGCGATTCTGGTACATGATAGTAACACTCACCAACAAAATAAATAGGGATATCGATTTCTATCCCAAATGCGAGCTGATGACAGATAGCTTTCAAATCATACCGGCAGGCAAGGGTACGCTGCCAGTGGTTTTCGAGCACGTAAAGAGCCGTCATCAGGACAAGTATCCGTTTCTCGAACCTTTGGAAAAGGCCGGCAATAAGATACTTCAGGGCGAAGATAACGCGCAGGATATGGCTATTATATGGCCCGATTTCGATGTACGAGCCAGGAATATAAAGGTCTTTATAACCGGTCTGAGTAATGAGACCGCCGTTATCAACCATCCAATAGCCAAAGACAAGACAGGCAAGCCCATCAAAGTTTACCTGAGAAAGACGCTCGAATTAAACTACGCCCTTCGGGGGGACACAACGCTAAGGTCCTATATCAAGTTGAATTATAAGGACAAACGCTGGATTATGCGGTAGATTCTCGCATTGCGTACCGCGTACTGTATATCGCGTATCTGAAGGGCGATAATCTTTCGCAACAATTTTTCATCAAATGTGCAATCTGGCATTGAAAGTCCGAAAAGAATGTGGATTAATCAGCAGGTACGCGCAAAGAACCTGTAAAAAGTCAGTCGAAACCCGCCCAAAATGTGGGTTTTTGAGTAAATTTTTTTCACCCCCCTGCGTGAATTGTTCGATAAAAATAACAGACATAAACAGTTTTAGTTTCGGATTGTTCAGGCCGGGATTTGGGTTGCGCAATAGCGAGAACGGGGTGGGACAAAGCTCGACGAAAGAGAACTGAAAGGAAAAAAGAATGCCGGCAACAAAAGTAAAGCAAAGACGTATGACAATGACTGAGATAAAAGATAAGGCAGAAGCCCTCGGCATAAGACCCGGGAAGATGAAAAAGGCAGAACTTATCCACTCTATCCAGAGGGCAGAGGGCTGCACACCGTGCTTCGGCTGGTCGAACGGTCAGTGCGGAAACATCGACTGCTGCTTTATGCAGGACTGCTTTAAGACCAGGCTGTAAATTTTCGTATTGCGTACTATCTCAGAAAAAGGCAAGACATAAAACCCAGGTCTGTCTTTTCGTAGCCGGGGCAATACGAAACGGGGACTAAATCTGTACAAGAATACAAACGGCGGGAGGACACGATTTAAAAGCAGCCACATATTCTCAACACCTCCTTCACACCCTATATCCTGACACATGAATTTTGGATTCGGTTTTGACAGAAATTCCAATTTTGGGTATTAGGTATTGTAAAAAAAACAGCACTGTTTGTACTTTCTGCGCATTTCGGTTTAGTTAATGGGAAGTCAATTTATGAAGAAAATACTCGGAGTCGTGGGAAGTCCACGCAGAAACGGAAACACACACATTATAGTTTCCAGAATATTAGAAGGCGCAAAAAAAGAGGGCGCTGTTGTAGAAGCGCTTTTGCTCGGCAATTTGAGTATTGCCGAGTGCGACGGATGTCACGTGTGCTGGCAGGGCAAAGGATGCAGTAAAAATGATGATATGAATAATATCTATCAAAAGATTATCGAAAGTGACGTAATCGTTTTCGGTACGCCGGTATATTGGTATGGGCCAACTGCTTTGATGAAAGGTTTTATTGACCGTTTTGTGTACTTTAACTGCCCTGCGAACAGAAAGAAAATAAGAGGCAAGCGGACAGTAATAGCAGTTCCTTTTGAAGAGGAAAATTATGAGACCGCTGCCGGCGTGGTAACATTCTTTGAAAAAAGTCTTGAGTACTTAGAAATGAAGCTGGTCGGTAAAATTATTGTCCCGGGGGTTGGCGGCAAAGGGGAAATCCTGGAAAAAACAGATACGTTAGAACAAGGATATGAACTCGGAAGAAGATTGGCTAAGTGAGTCTTCAGTTTTGAGTTTGCTCTGTTGAAACCCCTATGGATGCCATTCTGAGTTCGCCGCAGGCGAGCGAAGAATCTCGAATTTATCGCCAAAAAGAGGTTCTTCACTTCGCTGCGCTTCGTTCAGAATGACAATTTTTGCATGTTTTCAACAGAGCATTTTAAGTTTTTAGTTTTTAAGCTGGGGGTTGGGTTTTCAGCAGCAACGCAGGAGGAATTCAATTAAAACAAAAATTAGAAAAGGGCCCTCTCTCAATCAGGCAGGGACATGTAATGACAAATGATGTAAAGGGTAAGACACCATATATTTTAACTCGCATATTTGCAATGGCTCCAATGACGGGTATAATGCTGGTTTGCATTTTTACAACTGAAACTTGAAATAGTTAAGTAAAAGGAGACAGAGAGATGTTTAATGGTATTTTTCAGGTTCCCGAGCCGGTTAATGAGCCCATTTTGCAGTATGCACCGGGTAGTTCTGAGCGTGCGGAACTGACCAGCAAGCTAAAAGAGATGCTGGGCGAGCAGGTTGAAGTACCGATGATAATCGGGGGCAAAGAAGTACGCAGCGGCAAACTCGGAGATATTCGCTGTCCGCACGACCACCAGCATTTATTAGGCAGGTATCACCAGGCTGATGCATCCTATGTTACGCAGGCGGTAGATGCAGCGGAAAAAACCAAGCGCGAGTGGGGCCAGATGCCGTGGGAATCGCGGGCAGTAGTGCTGCTGAAGGCGTCAGAACTTCTGGCGGGCAAATACCGCTCGACACTGAATGCGGCTACGATGCTGAATATGAGCAAGACGCCTCACCAGGCGGAAATCGATTCAGCGTGCGAGCTGATAGACTTCTGGCGGTTCAATCCACACTTTATGCAGGAGGTTTACGGTGACCAACCGAAGTCAACACAGGGCGTACTGAACTATATGGAGCATCGGCCGCTGGATGGGTTTGTTCTGGCGTTGACTCCTTTCAACTTCACGTCTATAGCAGGCAACCTTCCGACGTCACCGGCACTGATGGGCAATACGGTGGTCTGGAAGCCAGCATCTGCGGCGGTGCTACCGGCGTACTTTATTATGAAAATCCTCGAAGAGGCTGGTATGCCACCCGGGGTTATCAATATGGTGCCGGGACCTGGTCCGATTGTTGGGCCGCCTGCGCTGGACGACGTCAGACTGGGGGGTATTCACTTCACCGGAAGTACTTATGTCTTCTCAACGATATGGCTCAGGATTGGCTCGGACATCCGCAAATATGTCTCGTATCCCCGAATTGTCGGTGAGACGGGTGGGAAGAATTTCATATTTGCACATACAAGCACTGATATTGAGGCACTGGTGGCGGCATTGGTGCGAGGGGCATACGAATATCAGGGACAGAAGTGCTCGGCGGCTTCGCGAGCGTACATTCCGGATTCGATATGGCCGCAAGTCAAAGAGCGCCTGCTGAGCGAGAGCGCAGACGTCAAGATGGGTGACGTGACAGACTTTAAGAACTTTATGGGAGCGGTTATCGACGAAAAGGCGTTTAAGAACATCAATGAGTATATTGACTTTGCCAAGAATTCGCCGGATATGGAAATTATCATTGGCGGAGGAAGTGACAAGTCGAAAGGATACTTTATCGAGCCGACTATTGTGGTGAGCAAAGAGCCGAAGTCAAAGCTGATGGTCGAAGAAATCTTCGGTCCGGTTTTAACCATATACATCTATCCGGAAGGCGAATACGACCAGACGCTGGAGCTGTGTGACCAAACGTCGCCCTACGCTCTGACAGGGTCGATATTCGCTCTGGAGCGAAGTGCGATTGTCAAGGCAATGAATACACTGCGCCACGCGGCGGGCAATTTCTACGTCAACGATAAGCCCACAGGTGCGGTCGTATCCCAACAGCCATTCGGCGGCACGCGGGCATCGGGTACGAACGACAAGGCGGGGAGCTGGCTGAACCTGGAGCGATGGGTTTCGCCCCGTGCGATAAAGGAGACGTTCCTGCCGCCGAGGAACTTCCGTTATCCGTATATGGAAGAAGAATAACCGTAGGCTCTGAGCTGAGTAAATAATGTCGCCGTGCCGGCGACCGCTAAACAGGAATCGGCGCTTACTTCGAGGGCAGGTCGAGAATTCTTTTGCATCTTGGGCATCTGACCTTATTGCCTTTGAAGTTTGGCGGTACTTTTAATTTCAGGCCGCAGAGGCAGGTCAAAAAGACGAAGCTGTTAACCATTCGCATAATGTCACCGACTTGGTGCACCTGTTTCTGCAGCTTTTCTTCCTTTTTGGCTTCTGCGCCGGCCTGACGCAAAGCGATATCCTCTTTGGTTAGAGCGGTAGGAGGCACGACTGTTTTGGCATGCGTTATATCACTGAAAGACTTTGAGTAGTCTTTGAACGACGCTCCGTGGGTCATATTACGCAGGATTCTTATCCTTTCAGAAATCGGCGGATGGGTGCTGGTCAGGTCTGAGAGCTTCCTTTGCTTTTTCTTCTTAAAGGGGTTTGCGATATACATAGGGGCGGTTACCTTGTTGACGGCAGCTAACTGTGGTGACGGGTCGTTGGCAATTTTTTCGAGGGCACTGGCAAGACCTTCCGGGTAACGCGTTAATCTGGCGGCGCCGGCGTCGGCGAGATATTCACGCCTTCTCGAAAGCGCAAAATACAGCAAATACGCCATTATCGGCGCGATAATCGCAGCAATTATAGCGACGAGCAGCATAACAATCTGCGCCTGGCCGCCGCCTCCGGAGCCGGACGAATATCTTCGGCGACTGCCCGTCATTGAACTGTAAAACATCCCGCGAAGAAAAACCTGTGAGAGCAGAACAATTGAGCCGAGCATTATGCCGGCGAGCGTTACAAAAAGGATGTCACGGTTAAGGATATGACTTATTTCGTGAGCAACAACACCCTGGAGCTCATCACGGTTCAGGCGAGCCAGGAGACCTGCGGTTACGGCAACCGAGGCGGTTTTTGGGCTTCGTCCGGTGGCGAAGGCATTGGGAGCGTGGTCATTGATTATGTAAACTTTCGGCATTGCAGGCAGGCCGGCAGCAATCTTCATTTCTTCGACTACATTGAATAGTTGGGGGTGGACATCGTGGGTAACGGGTTTGGCTCTGCTGGCAGCCAAAAGGATTTGGTCGCCGCCTGAAAAGCTTATAAGCATAAGAATCAGCCAGATGACCGTAGCAATAATCAGGCCGAAGAAACCACCATTCGGAAAGAAGGCCAAGCCGATAATATAACCGAGCAGCATCAGACACACCGCCATTATCACCAGCAGCAGTATTGAATTTCTCTTATTTGCTCTTATTAGTTCCCACATAGTTAGTGCTTAGCCGTTAGTACTTAGCAGCCAATTCTTTCAGCTTCTCACGCACGTGACACAAAAGAGCTCAAACAGCGCCCATAGGCAATCGCATGCGTCTGAGGACGCTTATACACACAGGTCGGCGCGTTGTGCAATGGTATCTTAAGCTGCTAAGTGAAACTTACCTTCGGGACCTCTCGCTCGGCGGGGGCTTCTATCTCGAAGAAATCGCGTTTGCCAAAATTGAACGTATTCGCAATGATGCTTGAAGGGAACATCTGAATCTTGTTGTTAAAGAACAGGACCTGGTCATTGTAGCTTTGCCGGGCAAAAGAAATCTTGTTTTCGGTACTGGTCAGCTCCTCCTGGACGGCGAGGAAATTCTGGCTGGCTTTAAGGTCGGGATAATTTTCAACGACCAGCATAAATTTGTTGAGGGCTTCACCAAGAACACCTTCAGCTTTTGCGGCCTCGGCGACGGTTTTCGCTCCCATAGCCTGACTTCGGGCCTTTGTTACGGCCTCGAAGGTACCACGCTCGTGCTTCATATAGCCCCTGGCGGTTTCGACAAGATTCGGAATCAAATCGTGGCGACGTTTCAACTGGACATCAATCTGCGACCAGCCATTATCTACCTGATTGCGAAGCCGAATTAAAGCGTTGTAAATGCCAATCACAAAAAAAATGAGCAAAACAACAACCACAACGATAGTAATCGCTATCCACATAGTCTTTCTCCTATAAAAGCAAAGTCTTGCAGGTCTTTACTGTGTTCGTTTTTTAAGAATAAGTGCCACGACAAGAATAACGATGCCAACAACAAATAATACTTTGCTCACCATGCTCAGTAACAATATCGCGCTTGTAGTACACATATTTCTTCTCCTAAGTAAAAAATAAGTTATTGTGTTTTTGTGCCCTGCTTCTGGCCGAACATATCAGCCAGGAGCTTCTGGATTTTACTGTCTTCGTCCAACTGAGCCCTATTTAAGATATCCTGTAATTCTCCCTTGTCAAACCAGAGGCCGTCGCCTTTGCGGCATTTGTCTATGAGCAAGGTTGGGGTTGATTGGCCGACGACGACTTTTTGCATCTTTTTCAGGCATATAGGGCACCTTCTGGCTTTCTCCGTGCAGACGGTATCAACTTTGAATGAATTGAGCAATTTTCCGGCCTGTTCCGGATTACCAAGCAGCAGCTCCAGTTCGCCGGCGTCGAGCCAGATACCGCCGCAGTCGGTACAATAATCGATTTCGACACCCTCAAGTTCAATGGCAATCATTGCATTTTTGCAAACCGGACAATCCACAAGAGTTCTCCACCAAAGAATTCCTTTTCCGCATAATGTTACATTCGTTTTACGCTAAGGTCAAGAAAAAGCTATCGCACGGGGGCAACCTTCCAAAACTTCACAGAAACAGGATTGTTCGCCCCTCCTTTTACCTTTGCCCGGATTATCTTTTTGCCTGCATCGTAAAACCATCCTTCGGCTGCGGAATCAAATTTCGCCTTTTTATTAAAACGAGGTAGTTTTTTATCGGCCTTAGTGACGGATTTCACGGCCATTTCTTTGTGCACCTCGAATATATGGTCCCTCGCGGGCACTTTGTAGCCCCCTTTCGGGGCACTTTTAATAATTGCTATGCCAGCATCGTTCTCAATGCACCTGAATGTAGTCAATGCGTAAATGCCTTTCTCGTAATCATAGCTTACCCCGTCGTCTTCGTAGAGTACAAAAGTGGACGTGCCCCTGGGGTAGATTCTTACTGTCAACGGACTTTTCTTCTCATCGACATATCGCTGGCCATCAGGCGCCATAGGAATAATAGCTCCGGCTTTGACAAGTATCGGGGCCTTATCAATTGGTGCATCGTAGTTGATAGTCTGCCGGCCCTGATATGTAGTTCCATCCCAGAAATCGAGCCACTCTCCTTTCGGCAGATAAATCTCTCTCGAGAAAGCAGTGTCACTCCACAATGGCGCAATCAACAATTCCCCACCCAAAAGATACTGCCCGTACACTGAGTAAGTGTCAGCATCATCCTGATACTCCAGAACCAGCGCCCTCACAAGAGGCAGTCCGGTCTTGGTGGTTATTCGAGCATACGTATAAATATACGGCATAAGACGATAACGAAGCTTCGCGTAGAATCGATAATTGTTATCCGCTACTGCTTTGCCCGTCCGGAAAAGTTCGGTCCTTTCACCGGCCACTGTAAGGCAAAGATACTGGCTGAGCCTGGAAAAAGGCCAGTCCTTTTTTTTGCTGTCGAGAATCTCGCGCGTGACGTTGTCAGTATATATCCTGAAAGGCACACCCGACAGCCCGAAGTTGATGCAGCCCATAATCTCGCCGTGGATGTTTTTGCCCTCGCTGTGAGAATCCTGTGTCCCCTGCATTGGATAGCGCTGACAGCCTGCCCATAATGAGCGACCCCATACAACGCAGCGCTTATTGGGAGCACGCCGCTTGTAAGCTTCCCAACTGGCCATATCGTATAGCATTGAGTAAAGATTATGATACTCCTCACCCGACATATTGCTATACGGCGAATACATAGTTCCATACACCTCCTCACCGTGGTCACCGGCGACACCATCAGAACCAAAATCTATCATAAAATTATGTAAGTCACTCCACCACTTTCTTGCAGCCGGATTACAAAAATCAACAAGTGCACCGGGATCCATACCATAACCAAAACGGCCATTCCAAACGGCCCCGTCCTGCATAAGAAAATAGCCTTTGCTCACACCATCGTCGTATTTTTCCGTGCAGGTAGCGGGTATGCCGGGGTTTTCCCAAAAAATTGCGTGACAATTCATATCGCGGAGCTGTTGCACCATTTTGTCAACGGCAGAAAAGCTGCCCCATCCATCATCAGGCCAATTCAAGTTGGGGCTTGCCCATATCCCCTGACCGCAGTTTTTTGAATGTACTCTTATACTGTCCAATGGCCAATTCTGTTTCTCCCTCGCTTCTTTAACGTCGTTCAAAATGCCGCTCTGGCCTCTTTGCTTCCCCCATTTGCTGCCGTGCAGTCCAAATGCCCATTTAGGCGGCAGAGGCGATTTGCCGGTAATCTTTGTATATTGATTCAAAATATGTTTGAAGCTTGGCCCATAAATGAAATAGTAATCAAGCTCACCGCCATCGGGGGCGGAAAAATAATACGGGTCCTGCGCGAAGTCAAATGTCGTCTTCCAGGTATTGTGAAAAAATATTCCGTAACCGTCAGTTGCCATAAAGAAGGGAATCGGCGTAACATTCTCTGTTACCCACAGTTCTCGTTTTTGGCCGCGAAGGTCGGACTTCTCATATCGCTGTCCCAGACCGAAAAAATGATTAGTGGCCGTTAATTTCTTTCGACAGATGACCTTTTCTGCATCGAAGCCCATCCCTCCATTCTCTGGCTCCAAACAAAGAGCCCTTGTGTCTTCATCATAAATATCCAGCCGAAATGGCGATTTGTTTATCTTCAGTGTAAGACACTGAGTTGCTATATCGATATAATCTGGCCTGTCTTTTACAGTAAAAAGCGACTGAGGCCAGTCATACTTTATGACCACCCAGGGCTCGTTCGGCTTGAAACTGCCGGATTTTCTCGTCCGTACTCTTATTATATCCTCGGTACAAACCTCAACTTTGACGGTAGCATTGGTACAGGTAAATGTAATGGTATTCTTATCTACCTGATAGGGTTCAACATAATCACCTATATATGTCCAGGGCGCATTTGAATAACCTGCCAACGAAGTCAGGTTAATCACGACTAAACCGAAAATAAGCCAAATATTCTTCATTCGCATCATCACCTTCAAAATGTTAAGAACTGCATTTTTACCTGGGGCATATTACATTCGCTGGGTCTTGAGGTCAAGAAGAGGTTGTTGGAGGCAGTCATTTTTTCGGCAAAGAGAGCTTCAGTAAAACAGGTGCTAAAATCTACGGATGAGGGGCGACGGGAAATAGGAAATATTTCTGCTTGACGATGAAAATTTACGGGGCTAATATTAACCGTAATCATAGAGTCGGCTATGGATAGCGGCTAAAAATTAAAGGCACGGAAAAATGATAGTTGACTGCCACACACACATAAATTGTCCTGGCGATGATGTTGACCCATCCGGGCATTTGGCCGCGACAGAAACAGTAGATAGCTGTATAGTGCTGGCCCTGCCCCCTTTGCTGTCTGCCCGCCGCCCCGCCTCGCGTCGGGAGACGCGGGGGCAGGCGACAGCAGACAAGGGGGCTGAGTCGAGCCGGGAAGTCAATGAGAAATTATCCGAGTACGTGAGCAAGCATAAAGCAAAAATGGTTGGCTTTGCGTTTGTGGAGCCGACAAAGGACAAAACAAGCATCAAAAACCTGGCAGTCGTCCGCGATAAGCTGGGACTGGCGGGGAC
>JGI10211J14876_10001060_pt1 | contig 12042 bp, 7 predicted proteins | sample Etolagsediment_FD_14876 | JGI IMG/M metagenome (IMG submission 14876)
ATGCATTGAAGGGATTTTAAATAAAACAACGTACCAAAATTATGAAATAGTTGGGATAAATAATAACAGTGAAAATGAGGAAACATTTGAATTAATGAATAGATTAAGGAAAGCTGATAAACGTGTAATGTTTTACGATTATGATATTCCTTTTAATTATTCAAAAATAAATAATTACGCAATAGGTTTAGCCGTTGGTGAACATATTGTGTTGATGAATAATGATATTGAGATCCTCCATTCTGATTGGATTGATTGCCTGCTTGAACACTCTCAAAGAAAAGATGTTGGTGTGGTTGGATCTCTCTTATACTATCCGAATGACAAAGTGCAACATGCAGGTGTAATAATTGGTCTTGGAGGTGTAGCTGCCCATTCACATAAAAACTATCCGAAAAATTCCGGAGGGTATTGTGGTAGGATAAAGGCTATCCAAAATCTTAGTGCTGTCACAGGGGCCTGTATGATGACAAAGAAGTCTATTTTCAACGAGGTTGGGGGTTTTGATGAAAAATTGAGTCATGCATTTAATGATGTCGATTACTGCCTTAAGGTCAGAGAAAAGGGATACCTGATTGTATATACTCCATATGCTGAGTTTTACCATCATGAATCTGCAAGCAGGGGTTATGAGAATACTCCTGAAAAGGAGGAAAGGATTGAGAAGGAAAAGCAAATATTTCGAGGGAGATGGGCATCTATAATAACCAAGGGAGACCCTTATTATAATCCCAACCTGACTCATTCAAGAGAAGATTTTTCATATGACTAACAAGGTATATTTTTTCATAACATTCTAGCCTTTTAAACAAACATCAATGTATTCCCGATCTATGAAGATCTCTTTCAGGAAATCTGTATCATAAATCCTTCAAAGCATATGATAGCAAGTCCTTCTGGGACTTACCTGCTTTCGCTGCATATCAAGACCTATTTATCATTCCATGGAGAAAAAACGCTTTATGCGGTTTTGTGGAAAGAGATCCGCATGGATCGATCTGTCTTATTTTCAAAACGAAAGACTGTTACAATTTTTCTAATATGAGGAAATAAATGCCAAAATTAAGTATTATTATTCCTTGCTGTAACCAGGGAAAATATTTTGAGAGGATAGTAGAATCTATCTTTAAACAGATATACCAGGATTTTGAGATCATTATAGTAACTAATGAATCAAATGATGATTTTATATATACGTTATTATGTAATTTCGATAGGCAAAAGGTAAAAATTATTCACACAGAAGGGCAAGGATTGGATTCAGCTATAGATGACGGTATAAAAAATGCAGGGGGTAAATATATTCTCCCACTACATATAGATGATACGATTGAAAATGAGTATCTGGAAAAAACAGCAAAGATGTTAGATATCAATTTTCGTGAGTATCATAGCTTGATCGAAGAGAAAAATACCCATATTCGGAATATTGAGTCTGAGTTAAACCGGATAAAACAATCCAACGTATGGAGGTTAGCAGAAATTTTCAGGAGAATTTTCTATATTAAAATATTGGGGAAAATCCCCTCGTTACAGAGGTCGGTGATAAACATTCGCAAAGAAGGCATTGGAAAATTCCTTGGTAAGAAGACCCTTATCAAGATAGGGTTACTTGAAAGTGAATATGATAAATGGTTAAAAAAGAACGAATTAAGTGATGAAAAGAGAGAAGTAATAAGAAGGGAAGTTGCGTGTTTTCAATACCGACCTAAAATAAGCATCATTATGCCGGTGTATAATGTGGATGAAGCATGGATCAAGAAGGCGATCGAGTCGGTGTTACATCAACTTTATGAAAACTGGGATTTATGTATAGCCGATGATGGATCGACCCTAAGTCATGTAAAAAAAATATTAAGCAGATACGAAAACAAAGATAAAAGGATTATAGTAAAGTATCTTTCTGATAATAGAGGCATTGCGAGCGCATCTAATGAGGCATTATCCTTGGCGACAGGAGAGTTTATAGGGCTTATGGACAATGATGATGAGTTGAGCCCTGATGCCCTGTATGAGGTTGTGAAAGCACTAAACGAGCAAAATGAAATCGATTTTATTTACAGCGATGAGGATAAGATCACAGGAAAAGGTGTTCGAAAAGACCCATTTTTTAAACCTGATTGGTCGCCAGATATGTTTCTGAGTTATAATTATATGTGCCATTTTAGTGTCATTAGGAGAAAGATAGTCGAAGCTATTGGTGGATTCAGGGAAGGCTTTGAAGGATCTCAGGATTATGATTTATTTTTGAGGGTTGTGGAGAAAACTCAACGAATCGCGCATATTCCTAAAATTCTTTACCACTGGAGAAGCATTGAGGGTTCGATTGGAAAATCTGCTGAGGCAAAAATGTATGCCTATGAAGGTGCAAAAAGGAGTTTGAATGAATACATTCAAAGGATTGGTTCTGTTGGAGATGTGTTTGATGGCTATTGGATTGGGACATATCACATCAAGTACAAAATTAATGATTATCCTCATGTCTCTATTATTATTCCGACAAAAGAAAAATGTGAAGTGTTAATGAGGTGTATCGATTCAATCGTGAATCACACATCGTATACAAACTATTCGGTTATTGTCGTTGATAATGGAAGTAGTAAAAAAGAGACGTTAGCATACTATGATAATCTGAAGCGCAATGGAAAAATATCTGTTATAGAATATAATAGGCCCTTTAATTTTTCTGCGATTAACAACTACGCAGTAGGTACCACAGATTCAGAATATTTAATTTTCCTGAACAACGATACCGAGGTAATTTCAGATGGTTGGATTGAAGAAATGCTTGGAATTGCGCAAAGAAAAAATGTGGGGGCAATTGGAGCTCTGTTATACTATCCCAATGATACGATTCAACATGGTGGCATTATTGTGGGTCTTGGGGGTGTGGCTGGGCATCCACATAAGTATATGACAAGGGATTCTTTGGGTTATTTTTGCAGGTTAAAGGTGATTCAAAATTTCAGTGCCGTAACCGGGGCTTGTATGATGACGAAAAAATCACTCTTCGATGATGTTGGCGGTTTTGATGAGAATATGAGTCATGCATTTAATGATGTTGATTACTGCCTGAGACTGAGAGAAAAGGGATATCTGATAGTGTATACACCATATGCAGAGCTTTATCATTATGAATCAATGAGCAGGGGATATGAAGATACCCCTGAGAAAGAGGTACGGTTTAAAAAGGAACAAAAATACTTCTATAGGAAGTGGGGTTCCATAATGGCTGCTGGAGATCCATATTATAATCCTAACCTGAACTTAGAGAGGGAGGATTTCTCGATTCACATATAGGTAACCTTAGCCCTTTATTGCAATAAACAAAAAACCAATGTATTGAGAATTTAGGGAGCAACGTGTTCAAGGTGTGAAGCATTTTAGAGTATCGATACGATAAAGCCATACGATGATGTTGTTGAAATGCATAAAACCCATAAAGGATATTATTTGGAAAAAAAAGTGGACGTTTTGCGTTATATTACTTTTCTTACTATTTTATTATCTTTTTTTTATGAATAAGGCCCTTGTTCAGGTTGAACTGCATGTAGATTCCAATGAAATATTCAAGATCTATTGGGCGGGAGAAAATAAACCATTCAGCGAAAAAAGGTCCAAACGGATTCGTATCAGTCCCAGAAGGCAATCTTATGAGATGTACTTGACGGATTTAAAAAACGTCAAGAATCTTCGGATAGACCCGGCAACGAGAGATTCAAAAATAATTATTAAAAACCTCTCTATAACCCAGGTAGGCTATGATCTGATTCGATTCGGAAATCCGGATGAATTGAAGCGTTTAGTCCCGGTCCATAACATTCAACGGGCCGAAATTGATCAAGACGGGTTAACCATTTTTGCAAAAGGTGTCGATCCCCAGTTGCGGGTATCAATAAGCCCCCATAAAAAATATAGTGTTTGTGCCGTAGAAATGGCTAAACTATTTGCTCTTATTTTCTTTATTACTCTTTTTGTGGGTGCTGTTACAAAAAATATTCATAGTTTTAATTATGTCCCATATTTTATGGTAATGGTACTTACCTTGGTATTTTTAATGGTTGCTATAAGTCAATATAATTCACATCCCGATGAGCTTGTTCATATCAAAGCCGCAGACTATTATCAGGACCAGTGGTTGCCTCCTGAAATTTGTTCTCCTGAAATAGCACACACCTATAGTAGATATGGTTATTCAAGGCTCGATACCAACGAAATTAGCTATTTTTTTGCCGGTAAGTTTTCTAAATTGCTTTCATTTTTGTCCCTTGGTGAAATTTTCAGGTTGAGACTTTTTGCTGTTTTCTTATTTTCTATATTACTCGTTTTGACGATTAGAAGTGTAGAGTATAGATTAATTGCAATCCCACTCTTACTTTCTCCTCAGATTTGGTATGTCTTTAGCTATATTAACAACGATGCCATGTCGTTATTCTTATTATTTTTGGTATCGTACCAGGTGTTAATTAAAAAGAGCCTTATGAATACCTATTTATTTAGAGAAACGAGGACATGGCAATTAATTATATCCGGAATTATGCTTGGAATCCTGTTTTCAATGCTTCTCTTTGTTAAAAAGAATTATTATATTTTCATGGTATTTTTATTTTCCTATTATTTATTTAACCTTTTTTATTGTAGCAATATAAACCTAAAATCTATCTTTGCCGGGATTTATTCTTTTAGCTTACGGAATATACATCCATTTTTTTGGCGCATGGGCTTTATCCTCTTTATCGTCGGCATCGTTTTTTGCCTGCGATATTCGGTTGATGTTTATATTAACGGCTTTGATAGATCGAAGAAAATTATGGAATGTGCGGAAAAGATGGCAAGGCCTCATTTTAAGCCAAGCACGGACATTCATGAAAAATATTATGGATTAGCACTCAGAGAAAAGGGATTTTCTCTGAAACAGGCATTCGAGAATTATAATTGGGGTATTAAAACATTCGTTAGCTCTTTTGGTGTATATGGGTATACATCAATTTTTTCTTCATTATCACATTATGAAATGATCAAGATAATTGGAATATTTTTTATCTTGTTTTTGATATACACCACCATAACAAAAATGGGTTTTAAGGGACTCATGTTATTATGTATGGTATTTGCCTGTAGCATTCTCCTCATCGGCTTATCTCTTTGGCATTCTTGGACTGTCGATTTTCAGGCCCAAGGCAGATATCTTCTGCCGATTTTTGCAATGTTTGCTTTCTTATTGTTTCATTCGCAAAATCGTTTAGATAACGAAATTTTTCATACTTTTGTAATGGTAATGTTTTTTATCTCATTATATTCTTTTATTTTTACTGGATTGATTAAAATACCAAAGAATTATTCATTATACCTTGCTCATATCGTTTTTTGATTGGCAAATTTAGAGTGGATTATAAGGGGAGTAAAATTAATGAAACGTGCCTTGATTACTGGAATTACTGGTCAGGATGGTTCATACTTATCTGAGCTACTGTTGGAAAAGGGATACGAAGTTCATGGTATTGTGAGGCGTGTTGCACTTGAACATCCAGAGGCCCGTATGTGGCGTTTACGGCATATCATTGATCGTATTCATATACACAGTGCTTCAATGGAAAGCTATGCATCGGTTTTTGATATTATTTCGAGAGTTAAACCTGATGAATGTTATCATTTGGCTGCACAAAGTTTTGTTTCATATTCGTTTGAGGATGAGTTCTCAACCATTAACACAAACTTGAATGGAACACATTATGTACTATCTGCTATCAAGAGGCAGGTACCTCATTGTAGAGTTTACTTTGCTGCCTCAAGTGAAATGTTTGGAAAGGTAGAGGAAACGCCACAAAATGAAAATACACCATTCCACCCGCGTTCCCCTTATGGGATATCTAAAATGGCTGGGTTTGAGCTAACAAGGAATTATAGAGAAGCATATGGCCTGTTTACACTTTCAGGAATTCTATTCAACCATGAATCACCCAGGAGAGGAATGGAATTTGTAACCAGAAAAATATCATCTGCGGGCGCGAAAATAAAATTAGGGCTACAGCAGGAAATTCGCCTTGGAAACCTGGATGCGATGCGGGACTGGGGACATGCAAAAGATTATGTGAGGGCTATGTGGTTTATGCTTCAGAAGGATGAGCCTGAGGATTATGTGATCGCTACAGGAGAGTCACATTCAGTGAGAGAATTCCTTGAAACAGCATTTAAATGTGTAGATTTGGATTATCGGGATTATGTAGTTGTTGATGATAAGCTTTATCGTCCATCTGATGTTCATATTCTTCAAGGGGATGCTTCTAAGGCACGTAATAAATTGGGGTGGTCACCTTCAATTACCTTTGAAGAACTTGTCAAACAGATGATAAAAAGTGATCTTGAATGGTATTCGAAAAAGTAGCATGTATGAGGACAATGCTATTTTCATATTATCGTGTTTTTAATTCCACAGGAGATGTATGATACGGAACTTATCAGAACTGTCAGACAGGGAATACGATCTTGTGATTGTTGGGGGAGGTATCTTTGGAGTATGCGCTGCGTGGGATGCCACACTTCGAGGATTATCTGTTGCACTTGTGGAACGTGGAGATTTTTGCCAGGCCACCTCAGCAAATCATCTTAAGGTTGTGCACGGTGGCATACGGTACCTCCAGCACCTTGACGTTTATCGTATTTACGAATCCAATAAGGAACGAAATGCAGTTTTGAGAATAGCACCACATTTGGTGCAACCTCTCCCTATCATAGTGCCTACCTACGGTCATGGGATGCAAGGAAAAGAGATTTTGTCTTTAGGCTTAATGATCTATGATATGATGGTATTTAACCGTAATAAAGGATTGAATGATCCTGATAGACGTATTCCCAGAGGGCATATTATTTCTCGGCAAGAATGCCTGCATCTGTTCCCAGATTTGGAAAAAAAGAATCTTACGGGAGCAGGGGTCTTTTATGACGCTCAGATGTATAATCCGCCGCGCCTTGCGTTATCTTATCTCAGATCGGCAATAGAGTCTGGGGCCCAGGCTGCGAATTATTTGGAGGCGATTGACTTCCTTCGTAAAGGAGATAGGGTGGTTGGTGTAAAAGTTAGAGACAGGTTTACTTGTAACGAATTTGAAATTCGCGGTAAAGTTGTGCTCAATTCATCAGGTCCATGGGCAGAAGGGCTTCTTGAGTCAAAGATGGGAATTACAGTTAGCCCTGAACAGACATATTCACGAGACGCGTGTTTTGTCATCCCGCGCCGTTTGACGGCAGAATATGCTCTTGCAGTTCAAGGAAGAACCAGTGATCCGGATGCTGTTATAAGCAGAAAGCATCGCCATCTTTTTATAGCTCCGTGGCGTGATTATACGCTTATTGGCGTTTGGCATGTCGTTTTTAAAGGATCACCGGATGAGTTTACGGTTACCAATGAAGAACTTCAAGATTTCATTGATGAAGTGAACCAAGGATATCCTTCTTTAGACTTAAAACTTGAAGATGTATCGATGTGGAATGCCGGGATTGTATTATTTGGTAAGAATAAGCCTGGCGCAGATGACCTCAGCTATGGAAAAAGATCATTGCTTATTGATCATGCTAAAAAACACAATGTGCAAGGTTTAATTACCCTCATTGGTGTTCGGGCAACAACAGCAAGAGGCAAGGCCCTGAAAGCAGTAGATGTAACATTTAAGAAGCTAGGAAGAAATGTTCCAAAGTCCAAGACAGATGTGACCCCAATTTACGGTGGGCAAATTGAGTGTTTTGAAGAGTTTTTGAGTGATGCCATAGAAAAACGTCCTTCAACATTGGATGCCGATGTTATGAGACCATTGTTGCACAATTACGGATCAAGGCACCATGATGTTCTGAAATATATTAAGGAAGATCATATTTTGGCTGAAAAAATCGGAACATCCAAGGTCATCAAGGCAGAAATCATTCATGCTGTGAGGGAGGAGATGGCTCAGAAATTAGTCGATGTTGTATTTAGAAGGACAGATCTTGGTACAGGCGGTTACCCCGGAGATGATGCCTTGAAAAAATGTGCTGATTTGATGGCCGCTGAAATGGGTTGGAACGATAATAGGATTCAACAAGAGGTTGATGAAGTTAGATCTGCTTTTCCATTTTTAAACAAGAGTAAATAAATAAGTGAATATAATACTGCGGGCAACTATTTCTTTTATAATAAAAATAGGCAGAGAACTATGGGTAAAGAAGCTGCCGTTAAGTCCCTTTCTTCGATTCCGAGTCTCCTGGCCTAATATTTTCTACGACTTATTCATGGTGTATTCTTATCCCCTTCGGATTCCCCTGACAAGTCATGGACTGTGGCTCCGCTGCTAATAAGTTGTGAAAAGCACGGCGGTCTCTCAACAGTCACTCAGAAAATACCTCAAAGCCACGCTTTATATTTTAGTACCACGGGTGTAAACTCGTGGGTATCTACTGTGCAAAAATCAGTAAAAGGAAGGTGAAAATGAGAGTATTGATTACTGGAGGAACAGGGTTTATTGGTTCTAATCTGGCTTTAAGATGTCTTGAAAATGGAGATATTGTAAGAGTGCTGGGTCAAGAGAATAATCCTGCAGAAGCTGAAAACAGGAAGATGATAGAAGAAAAAGGCGCAGAAGTCATAGTGGCCTCTATAACAGATAGAGAAAAAATATTTAGTCTTCTTCAGAGCATTGACCTTGTTTATCACCTTGCGGCTGCCCAGCATGAAGCCAATGTGCCGGACCAGGTTTTTTGGGATGTGAATGTCACAGGTACAAAAAATATTCTTGAAGCTAGCATTAATGCAGGAGTGAAATGCTTTGTCCATGGAAGCACTATTGGTGTTTATGGGTTCGCTTTAGAAGGACATGTGGATGAACAATCTCCGTTAAAACCTGATAATATCTATGGAGTAACAAAATTAGAGGGAGAAAAGATCGTTTATTCCTTCAAAGATAAACTACCGTTTGTAATTATCCGTATTTCAGAAACCTATGGCCCTGGAGATCGAAGGCTTCTTAAACTTTTTAAAGGGATCAAGAAAAACGCCTTTTTTATGATCGGTAAGGGTGAAAATATCCACCATCTTATATATATTGATGACTTGATTGATGGTTTATTTGCAGCTATGGAGTCCAAAGAGGCTATTGGAGAAACTTTTGTTCTTGCAGGAAAAGATGCAGTGACAACGAATGAAATGATCCAGAAAATAGCACAAGCATTTGGGAAAAATATGCCAAGGTTCCGAATGCCTCTTTTACCATTTGAACTGGTAGCTGTGGTTATGGAAACCGTATTGAGGCCGCTTGGCATTCAGCCTCCACTTCATCGAAGGAGAATGAACTTTTTCAAAAAAAGTTTTCTTTTTTCTCTGGACAAAGCTTCCAAAAGATTAGATTTTAGTCCAAAGATTTCATTTAAGACTGGTGTTGATCTAACGGCAAGATGGTATGAACGAATGGGATACCTTTAATATGAGACTTTTGCAAAACACCCCCTTTTGCCCAATCTCTGCGTCAGACTCAAATTTTAATCCTCGAAATATTGCATATATTCCTGTGGTTAAAACTTTTGCCTTCCTTGACCTTGAACAAAATTTACCATTTTTCAAAGGTCTCAATATATGAATATTTTAATGGTTAATTATGAATATCCACCTCTTGGTGGTGGTGGTGGCGTCTTTAACATGCAGCTTGCTGAAGAATTAAGCAAGAATCATAATATTACTGTTTTAACAACGAAATTCAGTAACCATCTTTCACATGAAATTGTAAATAGAGTAGAATTAATTCGTGTACCTGTTATTATGAGAACAGATCAAAATGCTGCAACCATTTTGTCAATGCTTTCTTTCTTTCCTACCAGTTTCTGGGCTGGATATAAGCAACTTAAAAATAAATCATTTGATATCATACATTCTATGTTTGCCATTCCTTCAGCCCCATCTGCCGTGCTCCTATCAAGAAAATTCCATGTGCCTCATGTCCTTTCCATTTTGGGAGGGGATATTTATGATCCCAGCAAAAAGCTTTCTCCCCATAAAGCCCCTATCCTTCATTACACAGTAAAAAAAATGATGGAAGAATCAGACAAAGTTGTTGCACTTTCACATGATATTAAGAAGCGAGCTATTGATTATTATTGTACATTGAAAAATCTAGATGTGATTCACTTAGGAATACCAAAACCGGTTTTTAAAAAGAAAGATCGAGAATATTTTGGGTTTGAGCCAAAGGATATCCTGTTGATAACAGTTGGAAGGTTAGTTCCTCGCAAAGCCTTACAGGATTTGATTAGAGTTATAGGAGTTTTAAAAAATCCAAACATTAAATTGATCGTTATTGGAGATGGCCCTGAAAGAAAGAATCTTGTTGAATTAGCAGGTTCTCTTGATGTTTCGGATCGAGTTATTTTCTCTGGGTATATAGATGACGAGGAGAAATATCAATTGCTCCATATAGCTGATATATATGTGTCTTCAAGCAGACACGAAGGTTTTGGGATCGTTTTCTTAGAGGCAATGGCATTAGGCCTTCCAATTGTGTGTTACGACAGTGGTGGTCAGACAGATTTTTTGATGGATGGAAAAACAGGATTTTTGATAGATTGTGGTAATAGGGAGATATTCATAAAGAGGATACAGACATTATGTCAAGATGTAGAACAAAGAAACAAAATGAGTGAATACAATAGCAAATATAGTAAAGAATTCTATATTGGAACGTGCGCAAAGAAATACCTGGATTTATATGAATCGCTCGTTTCAAAGGCTTAAATGTAAAATAAGGCTCATTTAAAGAATATGTGGGATAAGTTTCAGAGAAAAACCCCCATAATACTTTTATTTTTATGAGTCATTTTTTAACAGAGTACAGTAACTATCAATGATTACATGATATTCCTGCAAAAGGAGGAATGAGAAAAAATGTCCAACAATACACAACTAACAGCCAAGATTGAACCATTTGATACTTTTTGGGAGGCTCCGGAGAATATAGAAAAAGGGTATAAGTCGTTCAATAAGTTTTATAAAAGGAATTATCTTAAATATATCCCATATAATAAAGAATCAAAAATACTCATAGTAAGTTGTGGCACTGGGTACTTTGTGGAATTATTGCAAAAAGAGGGATTCCATAATGTAATGGGAATTGATTCTGATCCAGAAAAAGCGGAATATGCACGGCAAAGAAGTCTTAATTGCAAGGTAGAAAGGGCCTTTGATTTCCTTGAGAAAAGGGGTGAATATTTTGATGTAATTATTGCTGAACAGGAAATAAATCATCTTACTAAGGAGGAGATCTTACTGTTTCTGAAACTTTGCTGGGATAATTTGAATAAAGATGGAGTGCTTATTATACATTCACTCAATGGAGGAAATCCAATAATTGGATCTGAATCACTAGCGCAAAACTTTAACCATTACAATACATTTACTGAATATAGCATAAAGCAGATTTTAACATATTCAAATTTTAAGGAAATAAAGGTATTCCCACTTAAGTTATATGTTTTCTATGAAAATCCATTGAACTATGTGGGGCTTGTATTAGATAGTTTGGTAAATATATTTCTCAGACTGATATTTCTTTTTTATGGTAAAGCGAACAGAATATTTTCAAAAAAAATTGCGGCTTTTTGTCGTAAAAAAGCATGAAATGCATGATCGATTTTAATGTGGCCCATGATTGATAAAGAGTGAGTATTTTGAAAGAAATTGAAAAAAGCAACATAATTCGTGAAAAATTAGAAAGAGGACAACTATCACCATTTAAGACTTACATTGAATTGACAATTGGTGAGACAAGGATACCTCGATTTCTTTTTTATGAATTTATTACCAGTTTGTTTGGTCCCATACCAGGTGGGATAGGTATCTATTTGAGAAAAATTTTCTATCCAAGGCTTTTTAAAAAGGTTGGAAAGGGGCTCATAATTGGGAGAAATGTTGTGATCCGTCACCCGGATAAGATTGAGTTGGGAGATAATATTACCATTGATGATAATTGTATAATTGATGGCCGTGGAGCAGGGAGTGGCAGGGTGGTTTTGGAAGACAACGTTCTT
>JGI10211J14876_10001062_pt1 | contig 12038 bp, 9 predicted proteins | sample Etolagsediment_FD_14876 | JGI IMG/M metagenome (IMG submission 14876)
AAGAAAATACAATAAAAAATTACAAAATTTGATATTATTTGGTCATTTGACTATGCTTTTAAATCTAGTAAAAACAGATTTCAAAATAATAGCAATAATTGATGACTTACATCATCAAGGCCCTTTAAAAAAAAATAGGCAAAAAGTTTTACCAAAAATAGATAAGATATTATCTTCATATGGATATTGTTTCAATAAGTATTTTAATATAGGGAATTATGAACTTTTCTTTTTTCCGCATACATCAAGATATTTATGTGAATTTAATAATAATCCAATAGAAAATGTACTAATTTCAGGTAGGTTTACTAGGGAAATATATCCAAAAAGATTTTTAGCTCATAAATATTCTAAGACTTATCCAGATGTTCAATATCTCAAGGTAAATTTTAAATATCGTTTAAAAAATAATAATACTAACAATTTAAAATATGGTCAAGATTTTATTAATACTTTGAATAAATATCTAGTTTGTTTTACATGTGATGCAAGTGAAGATAGGCCTTATATATTAGCGAAGCATTTTGAAATATTAGCATCGGGTTCTTTGTTATTATCTGCAAATGGTAATACAAAAAAATATTTTGAAAGACTTGGTTTTATTGATAATGAACATTATATCTCTTGTGATGAAAATAATATGCTTGAAAAAATAAGATATTGCTTAGATAAAAAAAATAGAGAAAAAATAAATAAAATTAGATTGAATGGATATAATTTATTTAAGCAAGAACATTCTTTTGAAAAAAGATTAATCACGTTTGAAAAAATATTAGAGAATAATTATGAAAATAAAAAGCAATATGAAGATGGTATAGCTGGAACTAAATATTATTATTTGTAAAATTTATTTTAAAGAGAAATACTTTCAATTAATTTATCTATATTAAAATTCTTTTTGGAAATAATTGAAATTTCTTGATGGTTATAGGAAGTTTCAATATAGGGTATAATTTTTTCAAATAGTTCATCGTCACCTTGATATGAAACAGAGTTTTTAATATTAATTACTTTTGTAGAATTGGGCGAAGAAATCAAAGTTCCTAATCTAGAATCATCAAAAAAGTATTTACCATCTGTTAATGTATCTAATGCAATATTATAGCATCCGCAATAACTGCTTTCAGTTATTACTCTTGGAAATGCATCTCTTCCTGAGAAGGTTAAATTAATTTTTGTTAAATTATAATAGTCGGATAGTTCGCTTGGTAATAGTTTTTTATTAATTATATTTAAATTTATATTTTTATAAGATTTTTTATATCTGGTTTCACCAGTAATATTAAAATTAATCAATAAAACATTAAAAGCTTTTCCAAGCTTATCTAAGTATGATAAAAACTCAATAAAAAGTGGAAAGTTTTTTGTAGATTGTCCAAAATTGTTAATAAAACAAAAATTATAAATTCTTTTGACGTTTTTATAATAATAAAAGCTAGAAGCAAACTTGTTAAATAAAATATTTTTGGAATTACAAAAAACTAGAGAATACACTGGGTCTTCGTGAACTAAAACAAATTTAAATTTATTAATCTTATCATATTGATAAATAGTTTGAGATATTTTACCATCAATAAATGAATATTTATGTGGTAAGGAAGTTGCTGGATAAAGGATTGATTTTGCTCTCTTAGAAATAAATTTATTATAAAAGTTCAAGTAAAAACCTCTTAAAAAGTAAATAGAGGCATTTCTATAATGACTAATATATTTTATATCATTTAAAACTATTATATTAGTATTTGCTGGTAAAAAAGGATAATAACGATTTACTTTATATATATAGTTTTCCTTATTTGTTTTATCAAATAAAATGTAGTTTGTTTCACTCGTTTGATATTTTGATGAAAGTTTTATAGTAATTTGGAAGAAGATGTCATATTTAAAAATATTATTTATAAATTCTTCGTCTACTTTTTCAATTAATTCTAATAGGGGTTTTTCTTCTAGAAATTTAAAATCTTTAAAATCGTTTACTTCAGCTGGTATTTTATAAATACCAACTATAGAATTTTTATTATTTTTATTATCATACAAAATTTCTCTTATACTATTTGATAAATTACAAATAACGGAATTCTTATCTTCTATATATTTTACTTGGGTTTTATTGATATTTGATATTATTATATTCTTTGATTCAACATCTTTTATTTGGTTTAAAATACTTTTTACTTTGTATACCCATTCTTCAATATTAGTATAATTATTAATAACGTTTTTTTCTGGTAAAATATCATTATTTCCAACATTTTTACTGGTTACTACTTGACAACCATATTTTAAACTTTCTACTAAAATATTTGGACTTGAATCAAAAAAGGAAGGTATAACTACAAGTTTTGTATTATTTAAAAATTTATTAATTTCTTCTGGTTTTAAATATGGAAAATAATCAACATTATATTGGCTAAAAAACCATTCTTGGTTTGCAAAATCTCTTCCAATCAGAATAATTTTGTAATGATTTTTTAATTTTTCTATTATTTTCTTTGCATAAGAACCATTTTTACAATTTCTTTTCCAATTATATGCGCAAAAGCAAATATCATATTTTCTATTGGTATAAGAATTTGTTTTTATTTTTTCATAGTAAATATTACTTAAATTAATTGGTTCTAGGAATTTTTCTTTTAAATGTTCACTTACTAGGTTTTTTAATATAAAATCAGTTATCTTGCTATTACAAATAATTTTACTACAAATTTCAAAGCTTCTTTTTTCATCAATATTATCCCATTTTAAATTTTTTAATTCAACATCTAAAATAAAGTTATTTTTTACTAATGGTTGTACGCTACTAATACCTGATGGAGAAAATATTATTTTACTATTTGGAAAAATGTCTTTTATTGCATTAACAACTTTATAGTTTTTACAAAAAATTACATCAATTTTACCATGGTGTTTATTAATATTATTTCTAAATTTTTTTAAGTAATAACTACTTTTATTATTCCAAGGCAAACAATACATATTTTTTTGAGAATTTAGTTCTTGCATTGCTTTTTTATTACTTTTTTCATTCACTTTTGATTCATATAAAAATAGGGCAAGAGTATTAAAATGACTAATACGAGAAAAACCTTCAAATAACCTTAGTGTATTAGTTGAGGCACCTCCAATATTTGGCATATCAATAGTGACAAATAGGATAGTATGGCGAGTGTATTGAAATTTATAATTTCTAAAAAACTTTGTAACACTTTGTGATTTCTTGTAGTTTATTTTGAAAATATCTTGAAAATATTTAAAATTATCAAGTATTGTATTTATTTTTTCTATCCAATTTATTTTTTCCAAATTATTCAAAATGAAAAACGGGTCCATAAAATTAGATACACCGCAATTTACATTACTTAAAACAACACAACCTGATTCATAACCTTCAATTGCTGAAATACTATAAGACTCAATTATAGAAGGTATTAATATTATTTTTATTTTTGATAATTGTTCAACTACTTCTGCTTTATTTAAAAATCCTGCACAAAAAATATTAAAATCATTATTGTTTTCAATTACTATATCACAATTTTGTCCAATTAATATTTTTTTCAAATGTTTTATACTAGGGTCTAAAAATATTTGTTTAATTAATCTTATATTTTTTACGTCTCTAGTAAAATTTGAACAAATAAAACCAATATCATATTCTTTTTCATTACTTATTTTAAATTGACTTTTTTCAAAAAGATCATTTAAATCAAGCTTATCTATAATTTTATATTTATAATTGTAAAAAAATTTTTCAAATAAAGTTTTTGTTAAAAATGAATTAGGCACTATGTAATCACTATATTGAACTGATTTAAGTTCACTATATTCTTGTAAATTTTTGTAAATAGAAATGTCTTCTTGCAACATTAAATCTTTTACAGATACCAAATGATTATTATTGATAAGTCTAAAACCTGTAATCATATAAAATACAATACTATCCCAGTACAATAATTTTCCTACATAAGGGGCTAAATAATTAAAACCAAAGATTAAATCTATTTTTTTATTAGTATTATTATAAATATCTTCTCTTATTTTATCAAAATTTATTTGCTCAATTTCTTTGGGTAGATTATAGCAGGATACATTTTTGAGTCCTTCTGGATTAATTAATAGTTTAGAAACATTTTCTATATTTCTATCAATGAAAATACAAGAAGCACTAATTTTATTTTTTAGTAAAAAATTATGAAATTCGTAGGCAATAGTTGCAGCACCACCATACCTAGGATATTGAGTGGAAATAGTTAATATATTTAATTTTTTAAAATCAGGAAGAGAATAAAGTTTATTAATTATTTCTAATAGCTCACTTTCTGATAATTTACTTAAACTATTATTAACTAAAAATATATCAAGTAATTTTTCTAAGAATATTTTTTTAGTATTCATTCTTTACTATATTAACAAAATATTTATAAAATAATAATTATTCTTACTAAATATTAAATATATATCTATATAAAATATGGACAACGTTAGTAATCTATCAGTATTAATAACTGGAGGAGCTGGATTTATTGGCAGCAATATAATAGAAGAATTAATTAAAAAGAATGTAAAATTTGTCAGAATTCTAGACAATTTTTCAAGTGGATTTAGAAAAAATATTCAGGAATTCTTATCATTACCAAATGTAGAACTGATTGAAGGAGATATATGTGATTATGAAACTTGTGTAAAAGCAGTTAAAAATATAAATGTTGTTTGTCATCAAGCCGCAATCGGTTCAGTACCAAGATCTATAAAGGACCCATTATTGTACAATAAAAACAATGTCAATGGATTTTTAAATATGATCCATGCTGCTAAAGAAGAAAATATAAAGAGATTTGTTTATGCTTCTTCTTCTTCTGTCTATGGTGATGAAAAAACATTACCTAAAGTAGAAAATGTAACTGGTAATCTTTTATCTCCATATGCAGCAACTAAATATATTGATGAGATATATGCCAAACTTTATGCGGAAGTTTATGGAATGGAAACATTAGGATTAAGATATTTCAATGTTTTTGGTCCAAGACAGAACCCAGATGGAGATTATGCAGCAGTTATTCCTAGATTTGTAAAGAATATATTAGAAGAAAAGGATATTTTTATATTTGGAGATGGAGAGCAATCAAGAGATTTTACATATATTGATAATGTAGTTGAAGCAAATATAAATGCTCTAACCAGTAAAAATATTCCAAAGTTTGGTACTGCAATAAATATTGGAGCCGGTGGAAGAACAACGTTAAACGAAATGATAAAATCATTAGAAAAAATAATGGAAAAAGAGATAAAAGTAAATTACACCGAAAAAAGATTTGGTGATATATTACATTCAAATGCTAATATTCAAAAAGCAGTTGAATACGTTGAATATAATCCAAAAATAAATTTTTACGAAGGATTAATAAAAACAACAAAATACTTTATTGATTTATATGTTAAAGAAGAAGAGTGCAATAAAGTGTGCTAATTCTTTTAAGGCAATAATTAAAATTCAAATATTTCTTTAAGTAATTGAAAGCGATTATATTGAGTATGTTTTTCATAAATAAGATTATATGCATCATTACACATTTTATTATTAAAAGGTATTTTATCTAAGTTTAATATAAAATCTTTAATTTCGTTTTCACTATTTTTTGCAATATAATGTATATTTTCATAAAATCCCATTTCTTCAAATAATTCTTTAATATGTTTATTGTTACATACTAAAATCGTTGAGGATGCTGGGATTTCCAAAAATTTAAATACTAAATATTGATATTTTTCAGAAAGAGAGCAACAAAATCCGTAATTATAATTATTTATAATTTTAAAATAGTTTTCACCTTTTACTTTTTTATTTTTATCTAGATTTTGAATGTTTCGTTTAAACAAATTATTTTTTGAAAGAGTATAAATTAAATGTCTTAAAGGATAAATATCAGGATGTATAGTTCCACTGAGAAATAATTTATTTAATTTCATTTTATTATTTGGAACCATATCTTCTTTAATAACAAAAGGTGGAAAGAATATTGTTTTTTTAGTAAAATATCCTTTTAAAAAATAAGGAATTCTGTGAACTGTTGGCCCCATAACATAGTCAAATTTATTATATACTTTTATTCTACTATCTATATCTCTATGTATGTCATCACAGAAAATTACTTTTTTCCCAGAAATATATGTGTTAATTTTATTTGATAAAAAAGGAGTAAAATATAATTCAGTTATATATTGCAAGGGGAAAAAAAGTACGTGTTTTATAGTATATTTTTCAGAAAGCTCTTTAACTTCCTGTAAATAGTTAATATTCTTTTTGAAATCAATATGTAACCACTTATTATCTTTTTTTATCATTTCAATTAAATGAATATATTGATGTTTAAAATGGGCTGTATATAATAGTAAATTTTTACTTTCCATATTTAATTTAATTATAGCATACTTTATTTTTTTCTGTTTTTTTATAATTATCAAAATCAGTTCTTAATTTATTGCGCTCATTAATAGTTGCTTCTAATACTTCACTTGGAGTATTATTTTTCTTCATATATTGCAACAAGGCATTTGTATCTTTGGGGAAACAAAGTCCCCCATAACTAAGCATACCATCTGGACCTGGAACATTTGTATGCATATTATTAATCCATCCATTTTTTAACATCATATCTTTGACTTTTTTATATGAACATCCATTCTTTTGGCATAATAAAAATAATTCATTAAAAAATTGTATTTTTACAGCATAAAAACAATTAACAAAAATTTTCATTGACTCTGATTCAGTACATGAGGAGATAGATATTTCAGCATCAGGATAATATTGTTCGTAAAAATTTTTCAAGAATTCAATATCAGTTTCATTACATTTATTATTATATCCTAAAACAATATGTTTTTGATTTTCAAAGTCTTCAACTGCAGTTCTAGCTGTTAAAAATTCGGGATTGTGAACAAATTTTAGATTAGAAAAATCTTCAGATAATTTTTCTATAGTACCAGGGGTAATAGTACTTTTTATAACTATTATACCATTATAATTATTTTTTGAAAAATATTCAGCAACTTCATAAATAGGTTCTAAATCATAACTATTTTTATTTTCATCAAAAATAGTTGGTAAATTCCAAAAACTAATATTAGAATTTAATGTTTTTACAATAGTTCCAATACCACCATTTTTAAATTTATCATAAGCTTCAATAATATTTACTTCTTTTTTTTTAAAACTTTCATACATTGCGTTTCCAACGAAACCAAGTCCAATAAGAGAAATTTTAAACATATTATTCTTAACAATATAAAAAAAATAATTAACAAACTAATTAGTTTATTATTTATTTATAAAATTCTATATATAATAATGTACAGATTTACAATTCATTTCTATTATCAAAAAAATGAATTAAATAAAATTTATATGAATACTTACAACAAAAAATATTTTAAAAATTTTTATGGAAATGAAAAGGATAATAAATAATAATAAATTTTTATACAAATCAAGATTATATAATAAATAATAGTAATTTCTTTGTTAAAAAAAATAAAAACTTATTTAAAATAATAAAAATTGATAAAAGAAAATTACAAAATGAGTTAGTAAAAAGTGATAATTTCTTAATAAATTTATATAATCAATTTGAAAAAAAGCAAATATATATTTCTGAATCTCTAAAACATCTAGAAAATACTTTTTGTATAAATTATAATGTAGAAACATATCATGATAAGAATAAGCCATTATTAATATTTGGGCTATACGATAAAATAGATTTTAATGTTTTATATAAGCATAAAGCAAAGGTGTATATTATTTGGGGAGGAAGTGATTGTCTATATAACAACAATAATGTTAAAATGGCAAAGTTATTAGATAATATAAAAGAGATTGAGCATTTGATAATATCTGAATATATTTATGATAAAATATGTAAATATAAATTAAAAAACAGGAAAGAAATATTATTAACATTTTGTGCAGGTAAAAAAGATTACGATGATAATTTTTCTACCGATGAATCAAATTTAATTTATGCATATGATGGTATAGGTGAGAGTAATGAAAAGAAGAATGAAATATATAATAAAGAAATATTGGATAAATTAGAGAATAAAATTGGTTATGAATTATTCCGGTCTTCTAAAAATGATTTTATAGATGATATTGCGTCAATTTATCGTAAGGCTTTTATGGGATTGCGTTTAACGAAATATGATGGAAATGCAAATAGTTGTCAAGAAATGGGTGAGATGGGCTTGCCAGTAATATGTAATATTTCAATGAATCATGCAATTCCTTGGCATAATGAGGAGGATATTTTATTTAAAATAAATTATATAAAACGAAAAAGGATAAGAATAAAATATAAACTAAATAAGCCAAGAATATTAATAATTTGTAGTGATTTCCCAAATAATGGAGGTGCTGCTACAAATACAATATTTTTAAATGATTATTTTAATAGCCATGGATTTAATTCAACGGCTATTTTTTTAAACGAAGACCAAAAAACTTTTGAGGATTATGATGATAATGGTTTATATAAAAATATAGTTATATTAAATGAATTAAAATATAATACAGCACTTATAAATTATGTAGAAAATCAGGAAAATTATGATAAAATCATATTGCGAACATCATTAAACTCAAATGTATTAAAAAGTATAAAAATAAAAACTAATAAATTATATTTTTTTGTACCCGGTATTTTTAAAAATAACTTAGATAAGAATCCTTTTAATTTTGAAACAAAAAATTGGGTTAATGATAATCTACAATATATTAATCTATCAAATTTAAATGCTGTTAAATATTGCGACGAAGTTTTTTGTAATAGCAATTTAACAAAAAGAATAATGGAAATTTTTTTAGGAAAAAAAATTGAAGATAAAATCAATATACTAAATTTTGTAGCTTTGAGGCAAAATAAAAAAAATCTTTTAAAAAAATGGGTAGATCGAGAATATGATTTAATATTTATAACAAATAATTTTAGTAGAGATATAAAAAATTTTAATTTAGCTATAGAAATCTATAAAAGTTTTCCATCATTAAAAAAAATAATAGTTGGTGATGGTGAAATTGATTTATTAAATAATATCCCCAATGTAACATATTATAGTACCTTATCGGATAATGAGATATATAGTTTATTAGAAAATACTAAAATATCAATTAATACGTCTTATTTTGATAGTTTCAGCAATGTGTCTTGGAATGCATTACAAAATGGATGTAATTTAATCGTTTCAAAAAATAATGGTATTGCGCAATATTTAGGAGAGGAGAATATAGTAAAAACATATGAATTAAAAGATTGGGTAAATAAAATTGAAAATTCATTAAAAGAGCAAAATAGTATAACAGAGAAAATTGATAAGTTATTTTGGGAAACAGAAGTAAATATAATGGAAATATTATCAAGATAATTTTATTATTATTTTGGAAAATAGTAATAAAATTATAAATTAGATTATGGAATTAACTGACCCTATTAATATAATGAAAATCATTATTTCTTTGATTGAAATAGCAATTGAAAAAACTATATATATAACAAAATCCGAGAATAACGAATTAGTATTTAGCCTACCTTTATTATTAAAGGTATTAAAAAATGACGTTTATAATTTTGTTACATCAGATGACATCTATTCAGAAGCTGCACAATATATGTCAGAAGTAACTATTGACTTTGAAGAAGAAAATATAAAAAAAGAAGAAAAAGACACATATAAATTATTAAAAGACCAAGAGGAATCTTCAACTTATTCGAAGGAAGATGAAGTTGAGGGGGAGTGGGGAGAAGAGGGTGAAGGTGAATGGGGAGAAGAGGGTGAAGGTGAATGGGGAGAAGAAGAAGAAGAAGAAGAGGGTGAAGGTGAGTGGGGAGAAGAGGGTGAAGGTGAGTGGGGAGAAGAAGAAGAAGATGAAGATGGGGAAGAAGAATCTCAACAATATGAATTAACATTTGATATTCCTATATATGATATAATGGACCAAATAGAAGAAAATTATAATGAAGATGAGATGGAAAAATATGGATTTGTTGGTAAAATAATAGGAGAAGTTAATTTAATAGACAATATTTGGTCTGAATGGATTCCTGACAATCATATTGGTAAAACTTTAAAAAATATGGTTGATGGATTTGAGATTGATTGGCTTAAATAGTAATTTTCTTTGTTTTTCCTTTTAAAATTACTTTTCCCGGAACCTCTGTTTTCCGTACCCCTTTCATCGGACAATAAATAACCGATACTGACTTGATATTTTTATACTTTGAATTTTCCTTTATGAGTAGGCTACATTGTGTTGCCATCGTTTTAGTAAGGTCTACCAATTCGCATTTCAAAATACCATGCGGACTAGCCAATTTATCTAGGTGGAACCAAATATCAGTTTGGCTAGATTCATCTAATAGTTTTTGGTTTTCTTGTTGATTATTACCTACTAAAAATTCAAAATCATTAATCATATATTCTTTCATTATTCTTTTGTAATAAAATAAATAGTACTAAGCTAATAAAAATCATTTTTTTATTAGCTTAAAAAAAATTTAATAAAAACAATAATGGATTTCGTTAAATTATTTTTAGTTTTAACTAGCCTTGTATCTTACGCCACGCCAACTATAATAGCTTATAAACAAGAGGATTATTGTCTGTCAATTATCTGCGGTGTTTTAACATTCTTTTCCTGCTTTTATCACAAAAATAATGAACAAAAGTTTATATCTGAAGATATTCTATGTTCATTATATACAATTAGTTATATTATAGTAAATTACATTATAATAAATGGTCCTATGTTAAATTTTTATTATATTTCTACATTTTTCGTGGGATTAACTTTTTGGAAAAAGGGTTTTAGGGACAACAAATGTGATGTTTATAAGTATCCTGATTATATTTATCATAATATTTGGCATTTAATAACAGGTGGATTAATTAGTTGGGCTGGTTTTTCATATGATAAATCAGCATCTATAGAAATATTAGAAAAGGCAGTATTGTTTTTTTTATTTTTTAGTTTAGTAAAGGCAATATTACATAATTATCACTATTTATACATGAGTTTAATCAACTCTTTAATAGTATCTGGTATATATGCTTACTTTTTTTTATTTAATTACGAATACACAGATATATCAACCGCTCTTAATTTTCCCATAGATAATGTGGCGAAAGTTACAAATCTTTTCTTAGGTTGTTATTTTGTGGCAGATATGTATTATCATAAGAGGGAGATGATGTTTTCAACAACTATACATCATATAGTTTCTATAGGTATAATAGGGTTGGTATATATAAATGAATTTCATAATTTAGCGATTCCATTTTACAAATATGAGATAAGTACTATATGTTTAAACAAGCGGAAAATAGACAAGGATAGAAAAATGATTTATACTTATATATTTTTTGGAATGTTTTTCATATTACGTGTTATATATTTTGGCGCGGATGTATACAAACTTTATTTATTGGAAATGTTTGAAAATAAATTATTATTGGTTGTAATGCCTTTATATTTATTACAGATTTATTGGTTTATAATAATGTGTAAAATATTGATTAAAGGAAATGAAAATTAAAATTCTAATATAATTTATATATGAGTTCATATATAAATTGTAATATATGTGGTAAAAAATATAATAATTTGATTTGGTATAAAAAGCATATAGAAACAAAACATTTAACTAAGGAAGAATGTAAATGTGATAGTGGGGGATGTATTGGTGGAGGAAAGAAAATAAGGATAAAAAAAAATATGGGAAAATATCCAGTAGAAAAACCACTTTCTAAGGAGAAGATGAATAAAATTTTTAAAAATGCAGAAACTAAATTAGATATTATTGCGGATGAAGTTCATTTAGAAGCATTACTCACAGAAAAATCTCAAAAAATATTTAATACTTTACCATTAAATATTCAGAATAAGATTAAAAAATTATTATTAGAAAATGAATACCTTAAAGGTATGGTAAAATCCAAAAATAGTGAGATAAAACAATTACAAAAAAGTATAAATAAATGTATAA
>JGI10211J14876_10001063_pt1 | contig 12036 bp, 9 predicted proteins | sample Etolagsediment_FD_14876 | JGI IMG/M metagenome (IMG submission 14876)
TGTTTCAGCGGTTTTTGGCTCAGATAATGTCTGTGCTTCACGCACACCAAACCCACCATCAACAGGCACAACTTCACCGTTATTTAGTGACTTGAATGTTTTAGACATACGTGCTGTTTTTTCTGACTTGAAAGGTTTGCCAGATGCGGAGAGTTGTACATCTTCTTGCACGTTATTCTGCTCAACCTGTACACTTTCTTGTACATCTTCGACAGGTTTTTGAGTTGTGATTACTTCTTCCGCTTTGACTTCTGTTTCTTGCGTGGCTTCAATGGCTGGTTTCTGCGTGGCATTTTGTACCTCATTTTTATTAATCAAACCAAGTTGTTCAGCAATTATCTTGTGTGCAATTTTGTCTCTTTGCTTAATGCCATCAGAACCAGTAATAACAATCCCTTTGCCTTTAAGATCCTGATCCGCTTTCTTTATTGCGGTCTTTGAGTCAAAACTAGCTACATCAATCCCGATGCTTGGTAAAAACTCAGCAATACTTACATCGGCATTTAAAAAATCACTTATGCTTGGTTTTGGTTGTTCAGTTTGCGTGGTAACTTGCGGTGCAGGTTTTTCAGTTTTCGGCATTGCGTTTAATACATCACGAATGCCGTTTGATTTGCCGTTTCCTTTTGGGTTGCGATTCTGCCAGGCCTGGTCATTTAGATTTGCAACAATAGACTTTTCAGAGTTAGACATTAACTTGCCTTGCTCTTGCTTATCTACTGCTTTAACAATCTCTTGCTCAGTAGGCATAAACGGTTCACCGCTTGGGCGTTCAGGCATTGAGTTGAAGTATTGCTCGATAGATTCACGGTCTTTTGCGTCTTGTTCTTTCTTTGCTAAAGCTTCGTAATCAACCTTACCAACCTTTTGTGTGTACTCAATTTCGCTTTGTACGTCTGTATCTGCCATATCTAAGGCTTGAGTAATAATACGCTTCTCAGTGTCCTTTAACGGCTTGCCTGCAATAGCATTGTCTACCGCTTCTTGGAATTGCTGTACAGATACTTTTGATTGGTTGCCATTAGAGTTTGTGTAGGTAAATCCGTTATTCTTGAACCATTGAGGGTTGTTAGATGGTGTGCGAGTGTAATCAAACTCACCTGGCTTGTCAGATTCACCTTGCTGCTCCATGACTGGAATTAAATCACCACCACTGTTACGCTCTAATTCACCTGCCATGTTTTGCAAGGCATCACGATACATTGGGTTTTGCAACCTATTGTCTTGATAGTTGGCAGGAATATTTGGAAGGTCTGCCGCTTGTTTGGCAATAGTTGGGTTTACTGGCTCAATATCTTGCGAGTATTTATCTTGCTGTTCATCAAAGTATCTACCGCCTGCTGAATAGTTATCTTGTACTGGTTGCGCTTTCTGCTCTATCTTGCCTGGTAGATTAGGTAAACCAAACTGATCTGCAAATAATTCATTATCTGAACCTTGATACGCTGGGCGATTTCCGTACTTCTGCGCTTTCTTGTATTTTTGGTTAAGAGAGTCTAAACCTGGATTAACTAATCCCAAATTGTTATTAATCTGCTCTTGTACACCCTGCTCATTGCCTGGCACATACGCCTGGTCAACATAAGCTTCATTAATCATAGAATCAATGCCAGCAAGTTGCTCTTGTTGAGTTTTTGGCTCACCGTAACTAACCGTTGCTTCGGTATCACTACCATTAACTGCCATTAAGTCAGCCTGGCCTTCTTCTGCTAATAGTGAGTCAACGTCTAGTTTTGGCTTACCGTTGTCTTGTGCCTTATTGTAGACAGCATCATAACCACCGATTACACCAGCCGCACCAATACCACCAATAGCTTCTTGTGTTGCCGCATTAGCAATATCATCTACCAGACTTACGCTTTCGTCTGCTTGTTGAACATTAAGGTTTTGAATACCTTGCTGCGCTCCACCTTGCACACCTTCTGTAGCACCTTGAGCAACTGTTTGAACACCAAGCTTTTTAGCTACGCTGCCTGTAATATTTCCAAATACACCATCAAGTAAATACTTACCACCAATATACTCAAGCGCACCAGAAACAATCGCTGTTTCACTACCTGCTGCTTGTGCTAAATCGTAAGCTACTTTCTTTTGAGCTTCGACTTTATCCATGCCGTTAGCAATCAAGTCTTTAAATAGTGGAGAGGTTGAGATAACTTCTTCATCTAAACCAGTTACCGTTTCATAAACTTCTTGACGAGCTGATCCAGCTTCCATTGATGCCGCAATCGCTGCACCAGCCATAGGGTTTTTGGTGACTAATGTTGCAATAGCAGATGGGATAAATTGAGCTACGCCACTTGCTACCGTTCCAGTAATTGCTCTTGGGTCATTCCATGCTGAATCTTCTTGCTGTAAAGAGTTATCTTTAGTGAAGAACCGCTTTTGCATAGCGGCTTCATATTCTGGTGTAACATTATTTCTAATCTTATCGCCATACTCAGAAATACCATCAAACAAAGAATTGTTATAACTGTAATCTTCTTTAGGCGCTTCTTGCCCTGTTAATCTGGCAACATCAGCATCTATACCAAAGCCCTTACCAGCATCGGTCAAGTTTTGCCCCATGAATTTACCAGCGTGACCAGTAGCAGATACAAGTGAACCTGTTGCAATATTAGCCAATGAACCAATCTCACCTGGATTGTTTACGCCAGCGTTAGAATTTTGCTCGACTTCACCAACAAACTTGTTATTAAACTCGTCAAACCCAACATGTGAGTAATGCTTTTCGTGAAGTGATTTTGATAGAGTTGTATCATCTACGTGGTCATACTCTGGATATTGCTTTCTGAAGTCAGATATATTCATTTTCATTCCTGTATAAAACAAAAAACCCGCTCAATGGCGGGTGCTGTTATTAGTCTTACTATTTCGTTTTTAAAGACCTAAGCCTAATGGGTCACTTGAGCCTGTTTGCTGAGATTCTTGATTGCTTCCACCAAGCCCTTGCTGCTTAATCCATTCGGCCTTGCTCATTGGAGTTTCATTCATTCCTGACTGAGTTAAGGCATTTACATACTTCATGTAACCCAGGTCAATGTCTTTTTGTGTAAGTTCATTCTTACGAGTAGACACTTGCTTACCTTCACCAGTTTTATTGTTGAACATGTAACCATCTGAAATAGCGAACTCGCCTTCTGGCTGTGACAACCCAAAGTAATTACCTCTCTCTGGGTTTGCTTTAACATCTTTTCTTAAAGATTGCGAAATAGTCACCGCTTCACCAATCGCACCTTTTATCTGCTGTAAGCTTACTAACGCTAATTCATCTTTACCATCTGAAGTTTTACCCTTAGTTGGTGGAACACCACGTTTAACCGTTCCATCTTTATATTTAATGTCCATGAGAATAGCGAACTTGTCACCGACTGGCTGAATTCCTGATACACCTATAGAAACAATGTTTTCATCTTGAAATCTGTCTGAAAGCGACTTATAAAAGGCTGAGTTCATCGTATTTAATGATTGTGGTGACTTTAACAAGCTAGTGATTTCTTGTAGCTTCTGCTCTGCCATTGGCTGACCATTGACAACCCCGCCATTTTTCATAATGGCATCATACTCATTTGTCAATGCTTGGTACTGCGTTACAAAAGCTGTATGGTCATCACCATATTTAACCAAGCCTTTCATGTAGTCAGGAGCAGACTTGTTTAACAAAGCAATGTCATTTTCATCATGAACCCCAGCATAAACCTTACTAAATGCTTTCTTCACAGCAGAATCAGCAAGGTCAGTTCTTGTCTTTTTAATTTTTAGAGTGTTAAGCTCATAGCTCTGGTCGGCTGCCTGCTTCTGTAACGCATAGTTTCTGTCACCACTAGTCTTAGCAAGCTTGTGATCTTCTTCCCAATTACTCTGTTTTTGATTATCTGCCTTCTGCTGAATAGCTATTCCTTGCGCTCTCCAGTTTTGCTCGTCTTTATAGCGACTATCTTCACGGGTCAATCCTTCTTGATAACGTGACTCACCTCTTTCGTCTAGCATGGCCTGGCGTTCTTCTGCTCGCTGCCTAGCTAACGTGTTATCAACAAGTCCGTAACCTTGTGCAAATCCTTGTGTAAAACTCATGTCAACTCCTTAAAATAAGCTTGAGAATAAAAAGCCAGCCGCAGCACCTATAGCCATACCAGGCAACCCCGCCATCATTCCTACTTTAGCCCCAGCCGCAGCCCCACCAGCAGCAGTAGCAGCAGCCGTAGCGCCAGCCATCCCTGTTGTATAACCAAGCATTGCTCCTGTTGCAGTCATCGTACCCTTCATAGAGTTATCAGCCGCTTCTTGATTTGCTTTTAATGTATCTTCTGCCTGGTTACGATTAGACTCCATGCGAGCTACTTCACCGAATCCAGCCATTGCCTGGTCACGCTTCTGCTGACCGATACCGATTAATCCCATTCCCATTTCAATCACCCTATCCTGATAAGTTCTGACCACTCATTAATGTCATTACTCTGTCATCAATAGATTGGTTCATGTTGTTAATGTTGCCGACTGTGTTTTGCCCTGCACTAAATTCAGCTAAACTTTTGTTTGCTTGCTTTGTTCTTGCGCTCTCTGCAATACCGAAGCGGCTCATATTTCTGCCACTTGCCGCTAAACCTCTGTTCATTGCGTTCTGAGAATCTTGCGTTATCTCGTTTGACCAATCTCGCTTAGACTGTGCAATGTTTGCATCTGATACTTCGCTTGTTAGCGTATCTAACCAGGGAGAGAATCGTGCTTGGTAATCATCGTACTGCTGTCTTGTAATAGCTGCCTGTAAGTCGCTTGCTTTTGTATTACTAGAACTGCTAATACCGTAATCTGAATAAATACTCATAATTAACCCCCTATTAATCCAGGTTGCGCTGCGTTCTGTGCTGCGTATCGTGTGTCAAGTGTTGGAAATGGCTGAGTAGGTATATTCAATGTCTGACCATCAAAAGGATTGCTTGATGCTACACTTGCTCCACTCTTTGCATAATCCAAACCGTAAGCCGATAAACCACCAACAACCGAGCCAACCATTTCTTGCTCGCTCTGTGCTTTAGTAAAATCTGACCTTGCATCGTTGATCGCTTGTTGTGATGCCTGGCCTGCTAACTGCCCCATTGAGTTGTAAGCCGCTGTTTCTTGACCGTTACCCATTGCAACTACGTTACCAACACCTTGAATATATGCGTTCTCTGCGCCAAACTTTGCGTTATTTGCAGCGTTATCAATGCTTTTCTGAATCGCTGTATTTAATACGCCTGACTTTGTTTTGAATGAGCCTGATGTTGGGTCTAGGTTTCTAGCAAAAGATTGCTGCTGTAAGCCTACTCCGCTACCTGCCATTTGACTAGCTACGTTTGCACCAGCATTAGCCGCTACACGATTTTGCACATTAGCCGAGTCTAGTTTCTTGACTTGCTCCATGTATTGATTCTCTAACGGAATAAAGTCAGCTTGATAATCCTGCCACTTTTTAGCCGCCACTTCTGCAAGCGCTATCTCTGCCGCTGTTTCTTTTACTTCTGTGTCACCGCCACCGCCACTCATACTAAACCTCTCTTACGTATTTAGAGTGTTGAAATTTAAAACCTGGTAATCCACCGCTATTAACCACTCGGTCATACCCTTTTCTTGTTGTGTAAAATGCCATTGTTTTAGCCTGTGCTTGTTCTGCTATGTCGCAAATATCACCAAAGTAATGGCTCATTAAATCTTTCTTTCCAGGACTGGTTGATATTGCAAACCAAATATTAAATTCACTACCATTCATCTTGAAGATTAAATAACCATCGTCACAAATATAAAGCTTGGCATAGCCGTACTTACAAGCGGCATAGACATCTTCTGGAATCCAATCTGCAATGCCACGCTGACTGTCTTTAATGTGCAGACTTGTTAATTCGCAATTAACCTCAAACCAGTAGTCTTTAATATCAGCAAGTTCTAAACTCATTTCTCAAATCCTAAAACGCAAAAACCCCACAACTCGTTAGAATTGCAGGGTTTTAAAAGTGGTGGGTATCCGTTTGTTATTATAGCAAGCTTTCTAAATGGTTACCATGTGTCTTTACGGCTTTTTACTTTAAATTCACTTGCTATTGTAGCGCCACCTTCTGCATCATAAACGCCAATTTTTAACTTTAAAAACCCGCCATTAGAAACCGACTTATAAAACGGGACATCAGCTAACACCCCCTTTATATCTATCCTGTATTTACCATCAGAATACTCTGTCCTAGTAAAAATCAATTTCCCACCTGATTGTGTTCTCACGCCTTCTTCGTAGAAGAACACGCCTTGCTTTGTAGTCAACTCAGTACCAGAGCTTGTATAAACCCTAATTCTAGCAGCAGCAATCCTTGAAAATGTGGCGTCACCAGAAATACTGGCATTTACCTCTATATCAACTAGTCTGTTTAAAAACCTATTAACAACACTCATATCTTCTAGCCCATCATCATAAGCATAAAAGCCAAATGGTTCAGAGAACGCTGAATCAACCCATGTGTCATTAGGGGTTGTAATCGAAGTTGTTATGTTTACAGAACTATTCAAAGGCCATGCTGACGAGTAATAAGGATGCCCCTTTTCAGTTGGCTCTACAAAATTACCACTAATAACGCTTCCACCATCAACAATAGAACCTTTTATGTAAGCACCTTCAATATTCGGGCTTAGTGACGTACCAGCAGCATTGCTACTTAACTGAAACCCCGACACTCCTGCCACATAATTAGCAGAACGAACAACCCCACCATTAGAAACAAGATTGCCAAAGGCATCAATGGTTAATCTACCATTACCAATATTCACTGAGCCGCCAGTAATAGTACCAAAGCTGCCACTATAAGAGACTAAGCTATTGGTTATTACTTCATCAGCAACAATCTTTCCACCAACGAAGTTGTCATTAACCAAGTCCTTGATATAGGCGTTCTTGATATATGTATTGCCACCAGTCACAACAAATGGTGTTGCATCTTCTTTTTCTTGCTCTGTCAGCAGTGTTGAATCTGTTGTGCTTGCAGGGTCAATAACCGCAAACTCGTCAGCACGAATATAAAACGAGCCTGTTGTGCCATTATTATTCTGAGCAAAGCCTGTGACATAACCATTTACATCAAGCTTAACACCGTACTTAACAAGTGCAGTGTTAGCATCTGCTTGTGCATCATCGGCTTTTGTTATTGCTGTGCTTGCTTGCACTTCAACACTGGCAATATCATCTTCTAACATAGCCTGTAGAGTTTGTCTTGCGCTTGCTTCTGCTTCAATCTCTGTCGCTCTAACTTCTTGCTCATTAAGAATTGCCGCAGCATTATCTTCAAAGCTTGCTTGCAATAACTCGATAGAGCTTGCTAATGCTTCATCAGCCGTTTTGCTTGCTTCTTCGTTACGGATAATGAAAGCATTGTTATAACGTCTATTCTCTTTTTCATCTGCATTATCTAGTGCGTTTTGGATAATCGACTCTGCTGTTAGTAAATCTTCATCACTCTTTTCAAAATCACCAGCGCCAACATAATCCAATATCCCTGATACCTGTTCATCAGTTTCTGCTTTTGTGTAGGTTGACTGCTGAACGGTTGCTAATGTATCAAGTTCACTTTCTACATCAGTAATACGGCTTGTGGCATCGTTAATCTGTAGGGTGTAGTTCTCACCTTCAATAGTTGATACCGCTTGCTCAACCGTTGTTATCTGGCTTTTGGCTGTGTTAAATTCTGATTGAAGTGTATCTGTACGCAACACTTCGGCTGCAAGGTCATTAGCAACAACTTGTGTTTGCGTATCGGTATAAGCCTTTGCGTTTGTTTCTGCTGTATTAGACAAAGCAACCAGCGTTTTCTTTTCTTCTGCTAATGAAGATAAAGCCCAGCTACCGCCATTTGCAATACAGCTTGCAGCATCAGTAAAGTCAGTTAATGAACACACCCCAGAACGTGCTAAAAACTCGTCATTAACGGCTGATAGCGTTTGATTCCCCATTGCATCAACATCAGTCTGCCAAACTTTTAAAGTAAAACTACCTTCTAGCGCATCTATGTCTTGCTGAACACCAGCGATTGATAGGTTGAACTGATCTTCGTATGCCGCTAAAGCATCTAATGTAATCTGTCCTGTTTCTGGGTCAGTTGTTATAACAGCGTTTACATAGCTTTCAATGTCATTTAACGTGTCACGCATTGACTGATACTTAACGCTAAAGTCATTACTTAACGCTAGAACGTCATTTACTAACTGGTCTGAACCATTCTCCGCTAGGCTTCTTGCTTCACCGATTAATGCTTGTTGCTCGTTATACTTTGTAATAACGTCAAGTTCTACAGCGTTAATATCAGATTCTAGTGTAGGAATCTTAGCAATCGGTGTTGCTAACTCTTGCGCTAACTCAGTTGAGGTAATTCGCCCTTCTAGCTCGGCTATCATTTGCTCTACTGGAACTGACGTTGTGCCTTCTGTGCCCGTAGGTGAATTAAACGCACCCTCCTGACCTAATTTGTTTACAAACCTAACCCAATAGTAATGCGTTGTGCCTGAGTCTACCGCATCAGCTATGATATTTGCGTATGAGCGTAACCAGACTCCATTTGCTTCCGCTACCGCTAAATCGTCTACATCGGCTCTAAACACCTCTGTAAAGGCGTGACCTGAGTAAACAGGGGCATTCCATTCAAGAATTACACTCGTAAACGCAGCATTAGCCGTAAACCCTGTTGGCGTTTGTGGAAACTCGACACTAATATTGCCTTTAGAGTCAATCGGGTTGCCAAGCTCGTCTAGCGTTGAGTAAATAGATTCCGTTGCGCTATCAATGTCAGACTGACTAACGCCACCAGAATCAACCGCTTTTAGCAATTCAGAATAAAATGTACGTTCTTCACGGCTTGCTTTTTTTGGAATTAAAGAAACAACTCTCTTTAACAAACTCATTAACTTAACTCCTGCATAGATGAAGCTAACTGAATACGCTTAACTGCGGCATCAGACGATACGGTTACTTTTAACATTTGGCATCTATGTGCTGGAAGCCTGCTTGCTTTGTATGGCGTTGCTATTACTGAGTATGAAGTAATCACTGAGCCATTATTAATGTAATCAACGGTAACGTCAGTAGCGCCCTCTGAATCAATCTTGAAACAAGATAACCCTTGTGAGCTTAGAGTGAATGTCTTAGACACCCAAGTAAATGTATTGGATAGTGCGTTAGAACGTGAATAAACATCAAGGCTGCCACTTGGATTAACGAGGTAAATCTTGTCGTTCATTTGATCGCCATAACAGGCAACCGCACTCATACTGTGTCGAGAGAATGAACCACTTTGAACATCAAATACAAAACCACCGTTATTCGTAAAATACCAATACTTGCCGTTAAATAAACAGGCAACCGCATCTTCTGATAGATAGTTTCGCCACTCGTCATTATCCATAACGCCATTAATGATGTTACGGTTATCCTGTCCTGCAACGGAAATCAATCCATCACTACTAGGGTAAATAACATACGCACCCATGTCGACTACGGCATTAGGTGAGTACAATGGTTCTGAAATATCTAGTTCTACAGGGTACATGGCATCTGGTGAGCCACCAGCAATAAGGAAAGGCTTTTTGTCAGTAAGAACAACTAAACCACTAGCCGCTACAGCAATCGCTTTAATCACACCATCTACTGTAATTTCATAATTAACAGGCCAGGCATGAGGTAAATATGCTTTCGAGAAGCAAATAACATTATCTTCATAGCCAGCTAAGAAGCCACCAGGCATTTGAACTAACCCTTTTAATCCTGCTCTTGGCTTAGTGTTTAATGCGCCTTCTGCAATCTGGTCTAATTCTTCTGCTAGAGCATCTTCATCAAATGGCAGAGTAACCACTACAGATGCAACTGTATTCGCTACGGTTGAGTGGTAACGATAGTTTCCTGCAAAGTCAGCAATGTAAATTCGTCTATCAACCCAAGAACCCAATGCAGGGGCTACAGGCATATTGATAGTAAACGAACCTTCCTCAGTCAATGTAAATACACTGGTTGGGCTGCAAGGCTCTGACAACTCTCCGTATTGGCTTTCTTCTACAAAGATAACCTGTGTTGTTCTTGAATCGTCACCTGTTGATAATGACGTATCTACCGTAGGCGAACCTGGCTTATCAATCCCTAAACCATGCTCAATAGAGCCAATATCTTGATACGCTGAAACCTTTGGTGGGTTTGTGTTATCGGTAATGTAAACTCTGTCAAAATCATCTTGCGCTAATGGTGAAGGCACAAAGCTCTCGTTATCCACGCCTTGAACTAGCTTATTAACACTTTCACGAATAGAGATTCTAGTAAGTGAATTAGTAAGGCTTGTTACCGCAACATCATTGCTTGACTCTAATAGCTTAATTGGCTCAATAGAACCTTTTGTTGTTTCTGCATTAACCGTGTCCGTTGCATAATCATCAGATAATAGCTCTGGCTCGATTGCTGTGATAGCACTCTTGAAGTTGTAAATATCAATCTTCATTCATTATCCTTAGACATAAAAAAACCCTCATTAAGAGGGCTTAATTGGTTTCTATCTACGAGCCGTTCAAATAACTCATGCGGTGCGTATCTATTCGCCTTATCAATCATCAAGGCTTCTGCAACAATCTCACTGCAAAAGTAATGACCAGGCCAGTGCAAACTAAAAGGCAATATCTGACTGCCGATAATACCAGTCCAGTCATAACCGCAGCCCATAGCGTTAGATATTACTTCTTTAGCGTAATACTCGTCTTTTACGTTGATGTAGTAAATATCCCAATTATCGGGGTTAGGTGTGATTACTTTACCTCTCACCCCACCATCACGGTGACTTGACGAATACCAAACGTCATCAATAATCAACTCGACATGAGTAATCTGTGAGTCAGTCCACCAACGGATAAGCTTGTTAAAGAAGTTACCCTCACCTTTATAAAACGCTATCTTCATAGCTTAGCCGCTTCAATGAATAGACTATCTATATCATCTTGCGATAATCCTAGCGCACTAGATAAAGCGTTAATCAACTCGTTATCACGTTGCACTTCATTTGAGTAGTCCCACTCAATCTGTGCTTGTGCATTGTTTAGCGTGGCTAGTGTTGCATTGACAGAATCAAGCAATCCACGGTTAAGCAACTCTAGTCTAGCCTGTCGCATAGTGACTTCTTGCGGCACTGTAACATTTTGAATAAACAAACTTGTATTAAACTCAATCTCACCAGTATCCACTTGCACATTACGTGTGCCTATCACCTCGTTACCGATGTTGTTACCATCTTCATCTTGCTCATAGTAGGTGTAAGATTCTTGCTGTGTTTCATAAACAGGAATCATGCATAAAGCGTTAAATTCTGCTTCACCAGCAAACGTGTAGAAGAATTGCTTCTCTGTGTTTAACTTGTTACGTGGCTTTGATGGATTAGTCAAGTAGCTATCTAACCCTTCAAGCTTGGCACTCGTATTTAAGTGAAAGCCTGTCATTGCTGTTGCAGGGGTGATTACTTCACCATATTCATTAATAACTGCATCGTCATTGTAAAGTGTACCTAAGATTAAATAATGCATTAGTTAGCACCTCCTGTTAGTGCGATACATTCGGCTTCTGAAAGAGCTTTTGGGAATATTTCATTATTACGGACAAGCAATCTGTCATCCGAACCATACCAATTAACTAGGTAGTCAGTTGGGGTGTACGTGTAACCTGTGTGTATTTTTGATACTCCATTTACGACTGTAATAACTTGATTGACGCTCACTGATATTGCAACTTTATTCCATGCTTTATCAGTCAATGATGGTACATTTTCATTAAGTACGTTACTTGCTGAATCAATTATCTGCAAACCTACCACGTTTGAGCCTGCTCCACCCCTTCTAAGAGATAATCTTGGTAGGGTAGTCCTAGTTAAACCACCACTAAGCGCAGGATAGTAGTAGTTTTGCTCAACTTGCTGTGAGTCATGATAAAACTCAGAGTAAATGGTAAACTCATTTTTATTAAATTCTAGTCCTGTAAATTCACGATAAACACCATCAGCA
>JGI10211J14876_10001066_pt1 | contig 12010 bp, 15 predicted proteins | sample Etolagsediment_FD_14876 | JGI IMG/M metagenome (IMG submission 14876)
TAACCCTAAATAATTATTTAATACGTATATAAATAAACGACCTAGGCGACAATTACTGCGAAATTAAGCGCTCACAGAATTTTGTTTTTAAATCGATTATTCCAGACAAGCTCGTGGCTAGCGTGTTACTTCATAATGGTTTAAAATTTGAGAAACTAACTGGGTATCATGAGACGCACTTCGATTCCAGCTACACCTACAAATTCTTGGCAGCACCTTAGAAAACAAGCTGATTTACTAGGCATACCAGCCTGGAAGCTTGCTGAAGACTATGCTTTTCACAAAACTTCTAATGAAGTCGATATCGATAGAAAGTTAGTTAAGTCTTAGAATTAATTTTTCGGTCTAACTCGGATAGACTGCTATAAGGAGGTGGACTATTTAAATGCCCGAAGTCAATAGCCCTGCATGTCCACTTCACGGAGATAAACCCAGGGCGCGTAACCAACACAATTTTTTAGGAATTGTGTCGGTGATCGACACACTCATCGAAACTATCAGCGGCGTGGGAACTACCAGTTACACAAGATGCCCTTATGGATATCCCGCTAATTTTGAGGGTGTTGTACGGGCATTAGAAGATTTAAATTCCACTGCTAGTGGTATCGAAGCAACTGGCGGTCTACTTATTGCCGGTTCTGGGGTCAGTATTACCACCAGTGGTTTATACAGTATTATTGCGAGTCTGATTACTCAGTCTTTTCCGGGATCTGGTGTTTTAGGAGTACCTAGTGGCGAAGGCACCGTTTTTGATGTAAATATTCAAGGATTAGGTAATAACGATGTTGAATATAACGGTAAGCTAGTTCAAATTTCTGGTACTAACGAAGGTGCTGTCGCTGTTGTTAGTGGTCTGGTCGGCGGCGAAGGTATAACAATCACAGCTAGTGGCGACACTGCGATTGTTTCCACTGATCTGATTGGACAAGGTTCTGTAAATGTTTCTTACAACGGAGCTGGGGCCGGAGTTATTTCTGGTCAAGCTCAACAGCTTCTCGTTGCGGGCTCCGGAACAACGGTGGCGACCAGCGGTGATTATCAGATTGTTGATGTTGGTATTTTAGGTTTACCTGGGATTGGCGTTACTTACGCCGGTTCTCAAATATTCTTAGAAAATAAGTTAGCTGCAGGGTCTGGTACTTCAATATCTACAAGTGGAAGTTACAAGAAAGTAAACGTCGGTGCTCTCCCTGGCAATAACGTAACTATTGGTTATTCAGGATCATTCTTCACGACAAATAGTTCTGCTGAAGCTGGCGCTGCCGTGGTGACAGTTTCTGGCGATCCAGGAAATAATTATGTTGGCGGCTCGCTTTGGTTTGATACCAATGAAGGACGTCTTCTTATTTATGCTTCTGGTAATAACGTTTCTAAGCCTGATTGGTATATCTGTAACGCTGAAGCTCTTGCGATTAAGAGCGAAGTTCCTCCTTCCGGCACTGGTTTAAACGCGCCTCCTTTGGATGGAACCATTTGGTTCAATACCTTAATGGGTTCGTTGTTTGTTTACGACTCCTCTACAAGTGGGTGGTATGAATCTGCACCTGCTCGCACACCGTCTTACAGCGAATTACCTCCCGTTAATGCTGTTGATGGTTCTCTTTGGACTAATCCTAATACAACCAGTATCTACGTTTGGGATGGAGCTAATTGGATTGAAACGGCTGGTGGTCTGACAGAACCAGAGGTTATTGGACTTATCCAAGGACTTAGCTAATATACTGACATTGCTATCAAGCCATGTCCAAACCCAAGACCGGTAATCGCATTGAGACTCGTCCTAAAAAGACGAAGCAAGGCAACGGCACTAATAGCAAGCCCTCCCATGGACGCAAACTTTCTAGGGGTCAGGGGAAGTAAACTTATACCTAGATACAAAATTTATTGTGCTTTTATCTTTTCGGGCTGGTGAGAGTATTCAAGTAGGTGACGCCGTCACGATAGCCGTGGGCGCGTCGGGACATATCTACACGGCTCGAACTTCTGGGACAATTGGAGAAGCTAGTTCTGTTGGAGTTTCAGTAGACACTGTCTCTTCTGGTGCTCTTTGCCGTGTCGTTACTGATGCAAAAGCAGAAGTTTATTCCGGTTTAAACACAGGTAGTCGCTATTTCGTTAGTGCTAGTGGCGGTAATCCCGTCACTTACGATACTTTTGTTGCTGAGTTCAACCAAATAGGAGTTTCCGGAGCGTTCATAGTTGATCTTGGTGTTGCTTTAAGCACTACAGCTTTACGTGTTAGCCCCCAGGAACCGAAACCAGTTGTTAGTGGTTATCTCTGATAAGGTGTAGAATAAAAATTAAGTAATGGTTGCGATCTGTGACAACTAGGTCGATTTTCAACCGAAATTATTCCAGCTACCAAGCTGATGGTACGACTGTATATTTAGCTAATGGTCAAGGCGTTGTTACTAACCCTGCCCCGGAAGCAACTCTGACTGCTGGCGCTGATTTAATTGCTGGTCAATGTCTATGCGCTAGCGGTTCTTACGTCGTTCCGGCTACTGCAGCAAGCGGCGTTAACGCTTATCAATTTTCTCCTATTGGGTTTGCCTCTGCTGCAGCTTCTAATGGTGCTGAAGTTATCGTTAATTTAGACGGTGTTGTTACACTATCTGACGCAAATATCACAGCAGATACTGAGCTTGTTCCCGGAGATTACTATTACCTTTCTAAATTTGAAGGACAGGTTGTTCGTTTTTCAACTTCTTCGGGGATTATTTCTGGATCAGGCACAAACGCATACGCAGCTTCTACCAGTGTGGGCCTAGCCATCACATCAACTCAACTAAGTGTTGAGATTGCTCCGCCAGTTCTTCTTTATACTGGAGGGTAAAGAGTTAAATTATGGTAGTCCGCAGGCCGGTAGTCTTAGTTAGCGGTGCTTTAGCCGAGTTACCTTTTGGTGACAGCATTATTACGACTGCTTCTGGCGGCACTCTTACCGCTGGTAGTGGTTTAATTGGCGGCGGTAATACCGATTCAACTATTCGTTTAGATGTTGCTCTAACCGCTGAACCTAGCGGCTTAGTTTTTGAAAATAATACTTTAAGTGTTGATGGTGTTGCTTTAGTTAGGTCTCAAGATGCTTTAGCGTCTGGTAATGCTGCACTTCTAGATTCTGAGACGGCTTTAGCTTCTGGTAATGCTGCTTTAGTTTCAGCCGAAACAGCACTTGCTTCTGGTAACGCTGGATTATTTGAAGCTGCCATTGCTTTAGCTTCAGGCAACGCAGCCCTTAGTGTTGCTGATACTGCTTTAAGTTCGGGTAATGCTTCTCTTCAACTTGGAGAGTACGCACTCGCTTCTGGTAATGCTGCTCTTGAAGATGCTGCTACAGCTTTAGCGTCTGGTAATGCAGCTCTTGCCTTATCAGAAACAGCTTTAGCCTCTGGAAATGCTGCTTTAGTAGATGCAATTGCTGCGGTTGCTTCTGGTAATGCAGCTTTAGCCGACGCGAACACAGCTTTAGCATCGGGTAATGCTGGTTTAAGCAATGCAGTTACGGCACTTAGCTCGGGTAACGCAAGTCTAGTCGTCTCCGTGGACGCTCTTGCATCAGGTAATGCTGCTCTTGTTGACGCTGAGCAAGGCCTCGCTTCTGGTATTGCCGCTGTTGAGTTGTCTGTTGACGCACTAGCGTCTGGTAATGCTGGTCTCGAAGCGTCTCAAGTTGCACTTGCATCTGGCAATGCTGCGCTTGTCGACTCTAGTGTTGCTCTCGCATCTGGTTTAGCAGCAACTGAACTTTCAACTGTAGCTCTTGCATCTGGCCAAGCATCGTTAAACCTTGCAAACGTCGCTCTTGCTTCTGGTAATGCAGCTATTGCTGTTTCAAACGAGGCTTTAGCATCTGGCAATGCTTCTCTTCAAATATCCTTAAATGCTCTTGCATCTGGTAATGCTGCTTTAAGCACTGCTGCTGATGCACTTGCTTCTGGTAATGCTGCTCTATTTGATGTAAATACAGCTTTAGCTTCGGGTAATGAAGGCATTCGAATTGGTTTAGATGCTCAGGTTTCTGGTAATGCTGCTATTGAAGACGGCATTATCGCTTTAGCTTCAGGTAATGCTGGCTTAGCGTTGGCCGCTGTGGCCGCTGCGTCAGGTAATGCAGCTCTTGTCGACGCCACTGTTGCTCAAGCTTCTGGTGATGCAGCTTTAGTTTTGGCTAATACAGCTTTATCATCTGGCAACGCTGCTCTTGATGTTTCTGTTACTGCTTTAGCTTCAGGCAATGCTGGTTTAATTATCGTTCCTGAAGCTCAAGCTTCTGGTAATGCTGCTTTAGAAGCTTATGCAGCAAATCCAGGTTTAACGCCTGTAAAGCTGTTGGGCTTATTATCGCTCTTGGATAATTATGACTCTTAGACGAGGTTTAGTTTATTCCGGTGGTTTTATCGTTGAAAACCACGATCAAGATACTATTCCTATCGTTGGTGACTTGATCGCAGGTAGCGGTCTTGGCGGTCGTTTATTTACATTAGGTGCAGATAATTTTGTTCAAGTTGTTTTACCTGATAACGCTTCTGGTCTTATTTATACAAATGATGGCAAGTTAGGTTTAGACGGTGCTGATTTAGAGCTTGGTTTAATCGCTATTGCTTCTGGTGATGCTGCTGTTGCTTTTGCGGCTGTTGCTTTGTCTTCAGGTATTGCAGCCGTAGATTTTTCACAAACAGCTCTTTTATCCGGAAACTTAGGTTTAGCGGATGCTTTAACTGCTCAACAAATTTCTAATAGTGCTTTAGTTTCTGGACAAGAAGCTCAAATATCTGGCGATGCTGGTTTATTTTTTAATGCCGTAGCCCTTTCTTCTGGTAATGCAGCTTTAGCCGACACTTTTGTTTCTGTTTCCTCAGGAAATGCTGCTGTTACTTTTGCAAATGAAGCTGCTGCTTCTGGTTTTTCGGCATCTTTTGACACTGGTTCAGCCTTAGCTTCTGGTAATGCTGCTTTATTTAATCAAGAGTCGGCAATTGCTTCCGGATCTTTTGCAATTATTGATTCTGAAGCTGCTGTTGCTTCTGGTTCCGCTGCTATTGAAGTAAGTGCCATCGCAGTTTCTTCTGGTACTTTTGCTTCTACTGACTCCAAAATTGCCTTAGCTTCTGGTAACGCTGCGCTGATCGATGCTAACATCGCTTTTGCCTCTGGTGCTGCCGCCTCTTCTGACTCTTCCGTAGCTCTTGCATCTGGTGTTGCTGCTGTTGAACTAGCAAACGTAGCCACCGCTTCTGGTAATTTTGCTCTTGCTAATTCAGTTGAAGCACTTGATCGATCACAAGATGCAACGATTAAATCTATTTTTACTATTTTTCTTCACGATGATGCCCTAGAGCGAGATGACGAAGCTGTTGCTTCTGGTCTTCTTGGTGAGGCTATTGCCCCCGTGGCCATTGCGTCAGGTCAGGCTTCTTATGCCGACTCTTTAGTTGCTCAAATTTCTGGTAACGCTGCTTTAGAAAATTCTCCTCTCGCTATTGCTTCTGGTGATGCTTCTTTAGAGGTTAGTACAACTGCTTTAGCCTCTGGAAATGCTGCTTTAACTCTAGTTTTTGATGCAAAAGCGTCAGGTGACGCTGGTATTTCTGAGTCTTTAACTTCTATTTCTATTGCTGATACTGCTGTTTTAAGTGGTGTCGCAGCGATTGAAACAGCAGATATTGCTACTTTTAGTGGAGTTGCTGCTGTTCAGCAATCTGATCGAGCTGTTGTATCTGGACTCGAAGCTTTAGCATCTGGCACTGATCTGCTTTTTGATGCTGTTGAAGCTTTAGCTTCTGGTAATGCAGCTTTAGAAGTTATTGTTAATAACCCTCCTATAAATCAAGATGAACTTATAGGGCTCATTATGGGCTTGGGTTGATTTAATTATTTTCCAAAATTGTCTTAATTAAATACGAGGTAACTACGCCTTGGATATTGCTTGATTGATTTTTTTTATCAAACTCTAAGCCAACATCAGAACTGTAATGAGAAAAAAACTGTCGTGTCCATTTTTTATTACATTCGTTTCTCCAATGAGGTAGTTTACAACCTTTGTAGATAACACCGTCCCCAGGTTTCGTTACTCCTTTGTAAATAATCTTTTGTTCTTTATTTTCTAAATAAATAGGCCACTCTTCATTCTCACCTGAGTCGCCGAGGCAAATTGTCATACTTAATTCGCACTCCGGTCTGTCTGTGTGTTTTTTCAGGTCTTGACCAGTTGAATACTTTCTGTAAAAAGCATATGTCGAATACAACGCATTTATTTTAGTAATTTTTTTTATTTTATCTAATAGTATTTGATTTATTATGTTTAAAGAAGGTATGTTATATAGTTCATATGCCCCTTGTACTTGATTATTGTTATTATTGATGTCGACTTCGCTAAGACACAACGCAGTCAATAACAATTTTCTACAGTCTTCGCTCAAAATATTTTCTACTAAACAGCAACCACTGTTGTTTAAATCTTCAGGATTTTTAGGCACTGGTTGTGTGTTCATTTTTGAATCTGTAGTTTTTCGAAATTTAATTTTGTCTTAGAAATTCTAGCCGGTTTACCCAATCAAAATTTATGTTCTATAATTATTGATATAAGGAGGTAATTCTTGTGGCAAGTTTTATCGCGTCAGGTATGGTGCCCGCTTTAGCTTCTGGTAACGCTGCTATTAGTGTTGCTCTGACCCGTGCTACCTTGGGTCTTGTTGTAGGTTTGTCGTAAATTAGTTATGATTGTTAAAGGAGGCTTTACTAATGGCTGAAGTTTTCAGGAGAAAGTCAGCTTCGGTAGCGACAGTTGTTCCTTCGGGTGCTCTTTTCCACAACGCACCGGCTGGCACTACTACTATCGGCCTGAGCCTTTTAGTTAGTTACGTCGGAACTGGTTCACTCGCTTATATCACAGCTCAGGTAAGCGGAGTCGATGGCACTGCGTACTTAGTTAAGGCTGGTGAAGTTCAGGCTGGATCTTCACTGGAGTTAATTGCTAACAAATTAGTCCTGGCCTCCGGAGACTACATTGTTCTTGGAGGCTCTAGCAGCGATAACTTAGAGGCTACTTTCAGTTATCTGGAGTTGAGTTAATGGCTAACCGTTGGGAAAGAGGAAAATTAGGTCCCTATACGTTGCCTCAGGATTTTACGTCTGGCGGCGTGGCCTTAGCTGGCATCAATAATACGAAACCTCAAGTTTCCAAGTTATTAGTACCCGCTGCCACCCTCTTCTATTCGACTAATTTTTCTGCCGCAGAAAATAATTCTGACCTTTACTTAGTGCCTTCTGGTCAGGCTATAGATAGGACTCAATATTCAGACTTATTTAGTGTGGTTGGAACTAATTTTGGGACGGGTAATGGTTCTACTACTTTTAATCTTCCTAATGTTGGCGGTCTAGAGGCTCGGGCGGAGGGAACTTCTGCTGCTTCAGGAGTGTTTCAATTTCAGACCAGCACTCTTCCTGAACATACACATACCACTGTTGCTCTGGGTCCTGGGGAGGGTCCTAGTTACGATTTCCCTATTAATTACAACTTTCCTACCGATCCAGGAGGTTTTAGAGGATCTAACGTAGCTCTTAATGCAACCCAGCGTGGAAATAATTTAGACAAGCAGTCTGTAATGTCTGCTTCTAATTATTACAGCGCCTGGAATGACTCTGGCGTTAGGGCAAAACACTTATACTACTTAGCTCCTTTCTACACAACAAAAACAACTGAATTACCACTTGGCGCTATTGTTTCTTTTATTGGAAGTGATGATTTAAATCCCTTTGGGTCCAATTGGCTTTTGTGTACGGGTCAAACTATATCAGCGTCAACTTATCCGAATGCAGCTGCTTTAAATTTAACGGCTACTCCAGATTTGCGAGGACGATTTGTTAGTGCTCTTGGAAATAAGCAAAAACCTTTTGGTGTTAGTACAGCAGCGTCTCCTACGGGTATGCAAACGCCGATTCACCGACATTTAATAACCCCTAGTACCACAAGTAATTGCTATATAACACCAACATTAGCTAGTGGAGATTATAATTACTTGACTACCCCCGGCGGAGGCGGAAGTGGTGCGAATGGACCCGTACTTGCTGGAGAATCTTCGACTACTTATGCGCTAGGACCCGGAACTGAAACACGACCGCTAAATATGGCGGTAAACTTTTTTATGAGGGTGGCTTGACATGGCTTACGAAGGCACAGTTATTTTTAGCCTCGTTTCCGGTGTAGGCGGAGTTTTAAACGCTGAAGGGGCAGTGTACCTTGCAGCAGATGGAAGGTCTGTACCAAAAGCTCAATATCCTGCTTTGTATGCAGTCGTGTCGGGTCGTTACGGCGAGTCCGGTAGTGATTTTTACATTCCTGACATCAGAGGATATTATCTTCGTGGAGATAGTCTAGATAGCAACAGAGACGGGGATTATCCAAGCAGAGTTCTTTACGGACCTGCAGCAACAGCAACAGGAGTAGGGACCTACCAACCCGCTTCGATGCTCACTCATAGTCATTATCATGCAGGGTCTTTGGGTCCAGCAGGACGGAACCCTTCCTCAGCTCCCGGCTCATCTCGACTTTACAACTCACCACAGCCCAACACCTTAACCACATCAGGTGTGGATTCAGCCACTATGACGTGGCCCAATGCGAATGTTTCTGGGATTGACATCGCTAGTGGTACGTTAAATCCTCCCACGTACACTTATTATGCCTACATAAAGGCTAATTGACATGTTCGCTTTAATTCGAGATACTTTACAGGTTTTTCCTGAGTCTGTCGAAATAGACGGAAATATCTACACAGACCTTTGGCAGCAATCTGATGAACAATTAGAGGCTATCGGCATTTATAAAATGCCCGAACAACCTAGCTACGATGCAAGTTCTTATAAACTTGAAGTGGACTTAAATACAAAGAACTGGGTAGTCGTTCCTCTTACCCCAGAAGAAATAAAAGAAAATATAACTGCAGAGTACGCTAAGTATTATAAAAAGTTAAGCGGCAAGTACACGCAGTACATGTTTTTATATGAATCTATTAAAGATAATGTTTACCTGCAGATTCAATTACAACAATACTTAGTGGAACTGGCTGATTATTGTTTAAAAGTTTATAACGAAGAGATTTCTTTAGACTCTATTGTAGATTATCCTGAAGCCTCACTTGAAGACTTCTCAAATCCTATTAAATGAGTAGTGATCTCGTTCAGACATTCGACAACTTTTTACCGAAAACTTTACTAGATCGGTGTTTTTCTCTGTGCAATGAAGCTGATTATTACGCAACTATAGGGGCTCAGAATCGCACGGACTGCTCTATACGAAACACCCTGCTCCACCGTGGCGACAACCTATTAAGTAACCACTCTGAATCACTTGATAATATAACTAAACATTTTTGGGATGTTACTGAGAGATATTTTTCGAAATTACATATGTGTGAGGGGTTTAATACGGAGTTTGTCCAACAGCACTATAAGCTAGAAATTTTAAATTTTTTAAAGTACAAACCAGGCGGTTTTTATAAAGACCATACTGATGAATGCTTCATTGGTACAGCTATTCTGGACTTTATTCGACAATTATCTTATGTACTTTTCGTAAATGATGATTTTTCTGGCGGAGGACTGTACTTTAGCAACACTCGTGAAAAAGTAAAAGTTAAGGCTAATCGTTTAGTGATGTTCCCGTCTAGCTGGGCATTCCCTCACCAAGTACTGCCCGTGCTCAGAGGAGTCCGTTATTCCGTCGTCACGTGGGGAGGCTATGTGCTTTAATAAGAGTACCGCTAAGAGTCAAATGCCCGACACGAATTTAGACAGTTTATCTGAGGAAGCTCTAGATCTTTCCTTTACGAACTCAAAGTTCCCTTTACCTCCTCTTACCTTAGATACTATAAAATTTATAAAATTAAATCCTCTTCCTTTTGGTGGATTCACCCAAGGAACTTTACCCAAAGAGCAGCGGAATTTTCTGCTAGAGTATTTTAATTTTTTAATAAACTCTCATGATTCCGATATTCATTTAACGGAAGAAGATATACATAACTCTGAGTTCTCCGCTAATTTACGTTTTTATTTCCGATGTTTAGAGAAACTGTTGTTTGATTTCTGTCTTTATAAAGGATTGAATTTTAAAGACTATCAGATTCAGACAGAGATTAATTTATTTAAGGACTTTGATTCTTTCGTCTTTGATTACAAGGACAGCATGTATAACTTTTACATTTTTATGCTCTTGAAAAAAGACGAGCCCTGCGTTGATGTACTTTTTGATCCATTTTCACCGGAGACTATTGCTCTCGCGACGGGAATTCCTTTTATCGTCTCTAGTACACCCGATTTGTACTTTTCTACTCGTGAAAAAATACCAGCTATAATGATTAAAGTTAAAGGCGTGTAGATTTGGCTAGCAAATTATCGCCAGAAGGGCTTCAATTTATTTCCTCTTGGTCTCTCTTCTCTGAGACAACTTTTCGTGTCGAGCAAAACTTAAATAACACTCTGTATGTCGGTTATTTGTATTATGGAAGCCCTCTTCCTTATAAACCTCAAACTACTATAGATAAAACTACGACCGTTACTCCAACAGAAGCTTTGAATATTTTAAACCAGGAGCTTATTGGTCCTGCTTTTAACCTCGTACAAGATTTTGGTTTTACTCGGTTTACTCAGAATCAGCTTGATGCCCTTATTTCTATCTGTACCACGTACAGAACTTCAGATTATTTTAGAATCTTTAAAACCACGAAAGTATACGAAGCGCTAAAGAGCGACGCCCCCGTGGATACGGTTGCGGAGTTAATTAAAACTGACTTACCGGTTCCTCCTGAAGTAGAGGAAGATCCAAAAAGATCCGGAATATTCTACTCTTTAGACGAACGGAGAGTTCATGAGTCTAATCTGTACTTAATCTCCGATTACTCGCCTTGTACTGCACTGACCGCTCAGAGGAAAAATGTAGATAATATTGTAGTTTTTTATTAATTATTTTGCTTTAATTACTTCGGATAACTTATAAAAATCGTCTAACACTTGTGCGTCGAACCAACCAGTTATTACGTGTTTCTCTTTATAGGGAGGGTTGCCCCTATGGACCCACGGCCAGTAAGCAGGCCATAAAGCTAGAAGACCCGCTTTGGGTACTATTCTTTTGGGAAAATGTAAAAATTCTGTTTCTCCTGCTTCGTTATCTTCGAAGCTATTTAAGTAAAGTATCCAGGTCAGTACTCTCGTATTATATAAAGCAGCAGGACTGTGTTCAATGTGAAACACGTGGTAGCCACCGCTTTTCGCAGTTTTTTGATACTTTAAAGTTGTATTTGTAAGTGTTTCGTAACATGAAACTATAGAGGAGTATTTTTGCACATAATCTATTAGGGCATTTGCTGTTAGATCCAGTACTAAATTATTTATTTCCTGCAGTTCGCAAAATGGTGTTATGTTTAATTGAGTGTCTTGCCTCTTAAATTTTAATTTATTTTCATCATAAACGAAAGCTTCTTGTGCATCTTTAGTGTCTATTTTGTACTTATTTATTACTTCATTTATCTTTTCTACTATATTTGTACAGTTTTCTTCGGTTAAGCCTGTTTGTACTTCATATATGTAGTTGTCTTCCATTTGTCGTCTGTTCATTTGTACCGCTAGTATAGTGTATTAAGCCCTTTTCTCCACCACATCGAAACTAATAAAGTTTGCAACCTCAGTATTTGTATAAATAACGGCTAAACTATAATTAAGTCGCACCATTGTCTATGGTCGATTCGGAACTGGATTTGGTTTTTAACCTTCAGTGTCTTCAGAAAAGGTCTGCCAGAAAACGATTCCGACGATCAATACTAGACGAATGGCCAGAATGCGGTTATTGTGGTCGGCCTAAACCCTCTACGCTCGACCACGTGGTTCCCAGAGCAAAAGGTGGCAAGACAACTAAGCACAACCTAATAGGTGCTTGCGGTGCTTGTAACCTTGAAAAAAGTGATTTTCCTTGGTTTGAGTGGTTTCGAGGTCAAATTTACTGGACACCAGAAAG
>JGI10211J14876_10001068_pt1 | contig 11984 bp, 10 predicted proteins | sample Etolagsediment_FD_14876 | JGI IMG/M metagenome (IMG submission 14876)
GGGGCGTCTGTTATTAAGAAAGAGATTAAAGCTTAACCCGCAATAAACTTGCCCGCCGGATGGCAGGCGGGTCTGGCGGGTAAAAGTGAACTCAAGTTGACAAACTCGTAAAAAGTTTTTTGCGAGCGATTTTGGCCACTTTTGGAAAAAAATTCATGAATCCCAAAATGGGCATCATGAGCAAGTAAAAGTACTTTTTGCGAGGACATCAAAGTTAAAAGTTTAAAAATATACTAGCCATTAAACGTTTACGATCATGATAACGAGAGGATAAGCAATGGAGATGCTTGAAGGAGTGTATAAAAAAATAGATAGTTTCAGACCTGAGATCATCAAGATGCAGAAGGAACTTACTGCACGGCCTGCCTTAGGTCCAGAAAATGGAGGAAGCGGAGAGCATGAAAAGGCTGACTATATCAAGAAACAGCTTTTCCTTCTTAAGCCGGATACTTTATTTGATATTCATGCTCCTGATAAAAGGGCAGCCAATGGATACAGACCAAACTTAGTGGCCGCCTGGAAGGGGAGCCAGAAAAAAAGGACTATTTGGATTCTTAGTCATTTGGATATCGTACCACCAGGTGATCTCTCTTTATGGAAATATGATCCATACAAGATGAGGGTGAAGGGAGATACAATTATTGGCCGGGGTGTTGAAGATAATCAGCATGGTATAGTCAGTTCCTATTTTGCTGTGAAGGGAATGCTGGATTTAAAGCAAGTATTCCCTCAAAGGGTTGGCCTTGTCTTGGTTGCTGATGAAGAAACAGGCAGCAAATATGGACTACAATATATCCTAAAAGAAAGGCGGGATCTCTTTAAAGAAAACGACCTGATTATTGTTCCTGACGGTGGAAACAAGGAAGGTACAATGATTGAGATTGCTGAAAAATCAATGCTGTGGTTGAAATTTACCGTTACTGGTGCCCAGTGTCATGCCAGTACTCCAGAAAAGGGAAAAAATAGTCTCTTCGGTGCAGCTAAATTGATTGTGGAGCTGAACACACTCAAAGAGAAATTTGATCTCAATAATCCTATCTTTAAACCTCAGGAGTCAACATTCGAGCCTACCAAGATAGAGGCCAATGTAGCCAATGTTAATACCATCCCTGGAAGAGATGTTTTTTATCTGGACTGCCGGATTTTACCAGACTATAAAGTAGATGACATTATTCAGGAGGTTATTGCACTAAATAAGAAACTTGCCAGAGAGCTTAATCTCAAAATAGATGTTGAGGCAATTCATCGGCAGGATTGTGCGCCTCCAACACTAGCAGATTCCCCGGTAGTTACTACCCTTGCCAAAGCGATAAAGAAGGTAACTGGACTGAAAGCAAAACACATGGGTATTGGAGGTGGAACAGTGGCAGCGTTTTTCAGGTATGCAGGCTTTCCAGCAGCGGTGTGGTCTACCATATCACCAACTGCCCATCAGCCCAATGAATACTGCTCGATCAAAAATATCATCACCGATGCCAAGATTATGGCCACGGTTTTTCTAAATTAAAGAAGTTAGGAATAATGATCCAAAAACACTTGTGGAAAGAAAAAAGCAATATAACTTTCTGACCACAGAAACTATATCAGTAAAAGAGAAAAGGAGAGAAGTGATGGATAAAAAACAGGTTCAAGAAATAGATAAGGGCAGGGTAATTTACTCATGGTCAGTACAGGGTAATGAACATATTGTTATTGACCATGCCGAAAGAATATATTTGTGGGATATAAACGGCAAAAGATACATAGATTTTTGCGCTGGACTTCTTAATATAAACATCGGGCACAGCAATAAATATGTATTGGATGCCATGAAAAAACAGATGGAAAAATTAACATATGTGGCGCCTCTTTTTGGCACTGAACCAAAGGCAAGGCTTGCAGAAATGATAGGAGAGATAACGCCGGGAGACCTTGATTATGTTTTTTACACTAATGGAGGCGCAGAGGCGAATGAAAATGCAATAAAAGTAGCAAGATGGTACACTGGGCGTCACAAGATTTATGCTGCATGGCGAGGTTATCATGGGGCTACAGCAGGCGCCATCACCATGACGGGCGATCCCAGAAGATGGGCGGCAGAACCAGGCATACCAGGTGTGGTTCACTTCTTTGGTCCTTTCACGTATAACAGTCCATTTGGATCAAAAGATTCTGAGGAAGAGTGTGAAAATGCATTGAGGTTGTTAAAAGAGCAGATTATGCTTGATGGCCCTAAAACTATTGCAGCCATATTTGTTGAACCAATTGTTGGCACCAATGGAATTATTGTGCCTCCTGATGGATGGCTGAAAGGGGTTAGAGAAATATGCGACGCCAATGGTATATTGATGGTGTCTGATGAGGTAATGACAGGATGGGGAAGAACCGGTGAATGGTTTGGCGTGGATAACTGGAATATTATTCCGGATATGATTGTTACTGCCAAAGGAATAACCTCGGCATATGTTCCATTAGGCGCTTTAATCTGGAATAAAAAGATCTACGATTATTTCTGTGAAAATCCCTTTGTAGGCGGGTTAACAAATTCCGGCCATGCTCTTGCATGTACAGCCGGCATTGCAAATATTGAGACTTATAAAAGAGAAAATCTAATCGAAAACTCAAAGGAAAACGGGACCTATCTTTTAACAAAGCTAAAAGAGTTGAAAGAACAACATAGATCAATAGGTGATGTCAGGGGTGGAAAGGGACTGTTTTGCTGTATTCAATTGGTTGAAGATAGAAATACAAGAGAGCCCATTGCAGGATATGCAGATTCAAAGAGAAATATATCAAAGGAAATTATGAAACGATTGTATGATAAAGGCCTGTATCTCTTTGCCAAGTGGGATTTCATGTTTGTAGCCCCACCACTCTGTATAACAAAGGAAGAGATAGATGATGCCGTATCTATTATTGATGAGGTATTGGAATATTCAGATTCATTACTATAGGTTTCATATTACTATAATCCGCCTTTAAGGCGGCTTATAGTAATAATTATTGGAATAATAAATATCATCCGGACATAGGCTCCGGGATGAATCTCTCCCACCCTTTGGGCATCTCTTTATAGCGTATGAGGCCCTCAATCGGGCATATGAACGAGCATGCCATACAGCTTACGCATCGATCTTCATCCATTACAGGGCGCCTGTTTTCATAGTCCCATGAAATAGCCTGCCCCCCGGCATCCTGACAAACAGTGTAACACTGGCCGCAACCTATACACCTATCGATATCATATTCTACAACTCCTTGTCGTTCTAGGTCAAACTCATCTGTAGAATGGACATGTTTAAGGGCCGCGCCTACAATTTCTCCAACGCTATTAAATCCTTTCTCTTCCATATAATCAGATAATCCTTCAATTAGATCATCTATAATTCTATAGCCATAGTGGATAATACCGGTTGTAATCTGAATTGTAGACGCCCCGAGAAGAAGGAATTCAAGGGCATCAATCCAGGTCTCGATCCCACCTATGCCTGAGATAGGGAGGCCTAATTCCGGATTTTGCGCCATCTCTGCCACGAATCTAAGGGCAACAGGCTTCACACATGGCCCAGAATACCCACTAATAGACCCTTTGCCAAATACATTGGGTTTTGGTGTCAGATCATCAAGGCCGATTCCTGTTATGGAAGCAAGGGTATTTATTGCAGAAATAGCGTCTGCTCCGCCTTTCTTGGCATACATCGCAGGTTCATTCATGTCTGTGATATTTGGTGTCATTTTTGCTATAATAGGGATAGTGGTTGCATTTTTCACTGTCTCTGTGAATTTTTCCACCAGGTCAAAGGCCTGGCCTACCTTTGAGCCTGATCCCTCAACCGTCATATGAGGGCAAGAAAAATTTAATTCAAGCATATCCGATCCAGCATCTTCTGATGCCTTTGCAAGCTCTCTCCACTCCTCATTGGAAAACCCCATTATACTTGTAATAATTCGATGCTCGGGATAATGTTTTTTCAGCCAACTAATATCCTCTAAATTGTATTTTAGGGGTCGATCTGATATCATTTCCACATTTTGCAGCCCAATTAATTTTGAAGATTCATAGTTATAATTATTCAGGCGTGGGGATGGGTGTATAATCTTTGTTTTTTGTGTGGCAAGGGTTTTAAATGCAACTCCACTCCATCCTGCATCAAATGCCCGTGAAATCATCTCCCCGCAGTTAGAAGCTGGAGATGAAGAAAGCAAGAAAGGGTTTATAAAATCAACTCCACAAAAATTTATGCTAAGGTCTTTCATCTTATCTCACCCCCTTTTTCTCTACGTAATCTGCAATAGCCTGAGCGGCCTTTTTGCCGTCTGCAACTGCTTCAACAACCAGTGCCGGCCCCCTTATAATATCACCTCCGGCGAAAACGCCTAACCGTGATGTGCTGCATGTTTCGTCACCTATCTCGATAAGGCCATGATTTGTCCATTGAAGAGATTTTTCTGATTCCTTAAGCGAAGGCTCAGCCTCAGTAGCAAGGGCCTCTATTGCAAAATCGACCTTAATCTCAAATTCTGATCCTGAAATTTCTTTTGGTTGCCTTCTCCCAGACTCATCAGGGTCACCAAGAGAGGTTCTTCTGCATCTTATAGCTGTAAGACGGGAATTTCCCATATATTGAATAGGCTGGCTGAGGATCTGAAAATGAGCCCCATTCTGTAGGGTCCTAATTTTTTCTTTTTCCTCTGCGGGCATCTGTTGATATGAACGCCTGTATATAACATAAACATCTGCTGGCATTAATCTCAAAGCAGTTTCTGCAACATCCATAGCTACAGATCCTCCTCCTATGACAGCAACAGTTTTGCCCTTTATTTTATCTTGAAAAATTGAATTGTTCCCAGTTTTAAAGGCCTCTAAAAATTCTGTAGCAGTATGCACTCCTTCCAAATTAGCCCCATCAATGTCAAGACGTTTAGGGCTCCAAAGACCTGGAGAAAGAAAAACTGCCTCGAATTCATCCTTTATGAGACCATCTACCCCCCCTAAGCTCTCCAATGTAGTGTTGACTTTAATTTCCACACCTAATGCCTGTATTTCACTGATTTCACGGTTTACCTTTTCCTCTTCTAATCTAAAATCAGGAATAGCGTATCTAAGATTGCCACCTGGCTTTTCCCTCTTTTCAAAAACAGTTACAATGTAAGCCTTTTTTGCAAGCTCTCTGGCGCAGGTAAGTCCTGCAGGGCCGCTCCCCAGTATGGCAACCTTTGCTTTACTGGCGGTTACAGTATTAATTGGGGGAAACCCTGTCATCCATCCATATTCTACAAGAAAACTCTGGAGTTTTCCGATTTGAATAGGCCTGTCAATTGATGTTCTCGAACACTCCAGTTCACATAGCCTCTCAGTGGGGCATATTTCCCCGCATGTCCAGCCAAAGGGATTATTTTCTTTTATTGTGCGAACGGCGCCCTTGAGGTTTTTAAACCTTAACTTTCTTATGAATGTTCCAGGATCTGTTCCTGCAGGACATCCCTTGCTGCATGGCGCATCAAAGCAAAGCAGGCAACGAGATGCCTCTTCTGCAGCAAGGGTTAAATCAAGTCTTTTTTCAATGGGGCTTTCAAAAAGACCCTTTTTTTCTTTCGATTGTAAGTCCACTATCTTTTCCTCCTTTCTGCCATAGTTTTTTGGTTAGATAAATGGTAATTAAAAACAGAGGCTTTTAATTTACTCTTGTTTAATTGCTGTTGTCAAATTAATGAAGATATATCAAACTAAAACTACATTTTCGGTTCGTTGATGTTGTACTCATTTGCGATAAAATATCAATTGATATGGTACTATATTTTTGCAACTGTATTAGTTAATAAAAAGACTGAAATAGCCTTGACAACAGGAATATCATTGAATAGAGTTGGCGATGGTAAAAGTAAATAAGGAGGATTAAATGTCAAGAATAGTTACAATAGGTTTGATACAGGCAAAAAATGAAGTGCCGGGAACTGAGTCTATAGAGGCGATTAAAAAGCCTATGATAGAGAAACATGTTGGCCTGGTCGAAGAGGCTGCAAACAAGGATGTCCAGATATTGTGTCTCCAGGAAATTTTTTATGGCCCTTACTTTCCTGCTGAACAGAATATAAAGTGGTATGAGGCCACGGAGCGGATTCCGGACGGTCCAACAGTTAAGCTCATGATGGAGTTAGCCAAGAAACACAGGATGGTCATTATTGTGCCAATTTATGAAGAGGCTGCAACTGGTGTGTACTATAACACGGCTGCTGTTATAGATTCTGATGGGTCTTATTTAGGCATGTATAGAAAAAATCATATCCCTCACACCCATCCGGGGTTCTGGGAAAAGTTTTATTTCAAACCAGGTAACCTTGGATACCCTACTTTCCAGACAGCATATGGAAAAATCGGTGTGTATATATGTTACGACAGGCATTTTCCAGAAGGGGCGAGGTTGTTAGGGTTAAATGGGGCAGAAATAGTATTTAATCCCTCAGCAACAGTTGCAGGGCTGTCTGAATATTTGTGGAAACTGGAACAACCTGCACATGCAGTGGCCAATGGGTATTTTATTGCAGCAATAAACAGGATTGGCCATGAGCAACCTTGGGATATTGGGGAGTTTTACGGAACAAGTTATATTTGCAATCCCCGTGGAGAAATGATTGTAGAAGGAAGCAGGGATAAGGATGAGGTTATTATTGGAGACGTTGATTTTGATATGATTAAAGAGGTCCGAAATGTTTGGCAGTTCTTCAGGGACAGAAGACCAGAGACCTACTGGGATATAGCAGAGTTGCTTCCCTGAGGTAGTTTTATTAAAGAAACTAGTAACTGCCCGTGATCATGATAATAGAAATGTATTGCTGTTCCTGTTGAATAAAATATAATAAATCATTGACCTCATTTTATTGAGGGGGAGGTGAATATGAAAATAAAGGTTATTAACGGCACTATTGTCACACCTACTGATAATTATTGTGCAGACATTGGGATCGAAAACGGCAAGGTTACTGAAATATCGAAAAAGATTTCCAGTACTGCTAAGGAGGTTATAGACGCAAAAGGTTCGTATGTGTTTCCTGGAGGCATTGATATCCATACCCATCTTGACATGCCGTTTATGGGCAGTTTTTCATCTGATGATTTCGAGACAGGCACTATTGCAGCAGCCCATGGAGGAACTACCTGTATTGTAGATTTTGCAATACAGGGAAAAGGGAATTCCCTGAAAAAAACACTCAATGAATGGAAGAACAAGGCAGAGGGGAAGGCGGTTTTTGATTATGGCTTTCATGTAGCCATTTGTGACCTGACTGATGAGGTGATCAACGAGATTCCAGATGCCGTTGCCCAAGGTGTGACCAGCTTTAAGACATTTCTGGCTTATAAAGGCGCACTTATGATTGATGATGGTGCATTGTTTAGGATTTTGCGCAAGTCAAAGGAGGCAGAAGCCCTTGTTATGATTCATGCAGAGAATGGAGATATTATCGACATAATGGTGAAAGAGCTTCTTGCCCAAAATAAGACAGAGCCGAAACATCATGCAATAAGCAGGCCGCCTGAGGCAGAGGCAGAGGCCACTGCAAGGGCTATAAATATTGCACAGATGGCAGGTGCCCCTATTTATATTGTTCATTTAACATGCCAGGAGGCATTAGAAAAGGTGAAAAGTGCCCGTGACAGGGGATTTTCTGCACTTGCAGAGACCTGCCCCCAGTACCTCATTCTCTCTGATAAGAATTATGAAGAACCTGACTTTAACGGGGCAAAGTATGTAATGTCACCACCCCTAAGAGACAAATTAAATCATACCAAACTTTGGCAGGGACTTTCATTTGGTGATTTACAGGTTATTTCTACAGATCATTGTCCTTTTAATTTCAAAGGGCAAAAGGATCTTGGAAGGGACGACTTCTCAAAAATTCCCAATGGTGCGCCTGGCATAGAAAATCGTCTCTGCCTCATTTTCAATGAAGGTGTAAACAAAGGAAGGATAAGCGTTAATCGCTTTGTAGATCTTGTCTCTACAATGCCAGCGAAATTATTCGGTCTTTATCCGGAGAAGGGCACCATAGCTGTTGGGAGCGATGCAGATTTGGTAGTATTTAACCCAAAAAAGAAATTTACTATCACCGCCGAGACAAATCATCATAATGTAGATTATACGCCCTACGAGGGGTATAACGGCAAAGGTGTGCCGGAGGTCGTAATCTCTCAGGGAGATGTAATTGTGAGAGAAGGGGAGTTTTTAGGAACACCTGGTAAAGGGAGATACATAAAACGGAAAAAGTTCAAACTTCCGTAATATAATTGGTATTCAAAAAATCCTTTTATATATACGTATAGTAAGGTATTGAATAAAGACAAAATTGAACGTGAGGGTAAATAGTTAGGCATGCTTAACCATGTTGGCTGATTAAAAAAGGCTAATATAAGGAGCGCATCTTTTTTGAAAGGAGGTGAAAACTCGCTTACCTAAATGATATTGTCGAGGCCAAAGGGTGTTATGTTGTTGTATGTAATATGTCTTTTATAAATAAGGAGGAAAAAATATGGCCGAAGAAAAAAAGTGGATTATATATACTATAGAAGACAAGCCGCCTGTTGGTGAAAGTATTTTTTTAGGAATTCAGCATTACTTGACGATGTTTGGGGCAACGGTATTAATTCCTCTTATACTTGCAGGGGCTATGAAGATGCCGCCTGAAGAAACTGCCCTCCTCATATCAACTATCTTTCTTGTATCAGGAATTACAACCTGGTTACAGTCTACTATTGGAAACAGGCTCCCTGTAGTTCAAGGTGGATCTTTTTCCTTTCTCCCTCCCGCCTTTGTAATAATAGGGGCTACTGTTGGCAAGGGAATGGGCTATGAGATAGCTATTCAGCAGATAACAGGGGCCATAATAATCGCATCTGCCTTTGAGATTATACTTGGATGGTCGGGAGTTATGGGAAAGATAAAAAAATATATCGGGCCTATAACGATTGGACCTACTATTGCATTGATCGGGTTGGCCTTATATAAGGTAGGCGCGCCTGTTGCGTTTCAAGGAGGCAAAGGTGGCAGCTGGCTCGTTGCAGGCCTCACTATAATTGCCCTGATCGTCTATTCCCAGTTTCTTGGAAAAAAATCGAGGCTTTTTCTCCTTTTCCCCGTTCTTCTGGCTATTATAACAGGATGGATAATCGCCATCATTATCTCAGCCACAGGAATTGTGGGACCAGGACATCCTGCCTATGTAGACTGGGGAAAGGTGGCTGCCGCCCCGTGGGTCAGCATTATGCCGATCGTTCCTTTTAAATGGGGTGCTCCGCAGTTTCACATTGCCCTGATACTTGCCATGATTGCCGCCTATCTTGCATCTATGATAGAGTCCATAGGGGACTATTATGCAGCTGCTCGGATTAGTGAGGCCCCAACACCAACTGCCTCCATGATCAGCAAGGGCCTGGGGACTGAGGGTATTGGGTGCCTGATCGCAGGTCTCCTCCAGACCTGTAATGGCTCTACTACCTATTCAGAGAATATCGGGGCTATCGGACTGACCAGNGTGGCGAGCCGTCATGTCGTAAGATGGGGGGCTACAGTAATGATTGTGCTTGCCTTTATCACAAAATTTGGCGCAATCTTTACCACTATGCCAGGCCCTGTGGTTGGCGCCATGTACTGCGGACTCTTTGGCATGATAGCGGCAGTAGGATTATCCAACCTTGTACTTTGCGATATGACTTCTGCCAGAAACCTGTTTATTATAGGTTTTGCCTTTTTCATGGGTCTGAGTTTGCCAGAGTATTTCGATAAGTTTCCAATGGGTGCAAACTGGCCTGTTGCAGTAAAGTGGTTGGGCGACATCATTACAACCGTTGGAAAAACAGGAATGGCCGTTGCCGGAATCATTGGCCTTGTACTGGATAATATTGTACCCGGAACAGATGAAGAAAGGGGATTAAAGGCCTGGGCAGAAGCCGGATAAACAACCAGTTGACTTTTGAATTGAGACAATGAGTAAATGGGGTTCAATCAGAATCCCATTTACTTTATAGAATCAGGGAATGGTTATTGGGAGGTCAGGTGGAAACATCAAGTGGTTTATTTGCAAGAGCTCCCACTTTTTCACCTAAAGAGCATAGGGCCTCTTTGTCTGGAACATCCTTTATAAGCTGAATGTTTTTTCCTGAAACAAGAACAATATCAAGGCGGTGGAGAAATAGGCCCTTTTTGATACGATATTTATTGACCTTTAACCTGCCGACCTCATTGAAGGCAATTTTCTGCCAGCGCCACAATCCCTTTACATTCAGCATATTTTTCTCGCCATCAAAAATAATTATTTTATAATGCCTGGAAAATCGGACCAAGATTCCTGAAATAAGTGGAATGATGAGAAGCAATGTAATTGCAACAAAATATGGCAGGATACCTTTGACATTCCTTGAAAAGAAAACAATAAGCACGGTGAAAATTGCCCATATAAAAAGTAAAATAACAGCTGCCTCTCCAAGCAATTTTCCGGCTGGAAATTTATGGCCTGGGTTAATTGAAATGGTTTTGCCTTTTTGTAGAACTTCCACATCGAATCCTTTTTATGAGGTGTTTTCCATCTGCATATGTTTAATTTTCTCTTTTAACATATCAAGATAATAATCCGCGTCCTTACAGCACTCCTTCAAGTAGCTCTCCACAACCTTTGACAGCATCCATCTCTCAAGAAAAACACCCATGCCGATAGAGGGTCTGAGCCTTGTTTCCATAAAAGCAATTGGTCTATTAAGGGCAGAAAAAGTCTCTGTTATAAGATTGAAGAAGGGTGAAAATTTTTCTTCCACCCCGCCGTAATTTCCATCAAATTTCTTGATGAGAGCAGAAATCTCACTATCCATTTTTTTCTTATACGAATTCATAAATGAAATATTTTTTTTCTCATTGTTATCTATCCAGTTACGAAATTCATTGAATGCTTGAAAAAGGATGACAACATCTATTTCAAATTGGCTCAATTGTTTTTTATGTTCAAGGGAGTTTCTTAACGGAGTTCCACATCTCTTGCAGAAAAGATCTCCTTGCTCATAAGAAGTTCTACATTTCGGACATTTCGATTTTGAGGAACCATCCATAAAATAAAAATAGTTTTTAAACCTAATTTTTCTTCCAGAAAATAAATACAAAAAAAACCACAACTCCGGCAAAAATGAGGGCCCACGGAAGCTTGCCCTCGCCTTTGTAGACCTCAATTCCTATAGTATAAGCAAGAATTAAACCCAGAACAATCCATTTAATGTATTTTTTCATAGATATATTGGAATATAAAAACCCTGGGGAGTCCCCAGGGTTTTATTGTTATAAGACTTCTCTAAACACACTATGGGGGTTAAGCCTTATCAAGAATAGACTGCAATTTTTGTTTGCGGTCTTCTCTTTTTTGCGCAGTCTTTTTAAATGCCCTTGGCACATCAGCCATCATTGAATTCGATAACTCTGCTGCCCGAAAATAAAAGGCCTGAATCTTGTCTTCTATTGTTAAGGATGTATTTACCAGATTGGCTAAGGTTGAGCCTGAGCCGGAGTCAGTATCGAATTCGTAATCATCTGTATCTAATCCTTCAAAGGAATAACAGGCCTCTATTGTATCGGTTATTACACCAAAATATGTCTGTTTTATAAATTTTTCATTTTTCTTGTTTTGTTTGACAAATGATAGAAAGGCTTCCTCCATTTCCGGATACTTATCTGCAAGTTCCTGGTAAAATTTTCCAGAATCACCTTCTATCTTGGTAACAAAACTCATAACAGCTGCCATTGTAACTAATTTCATTAGAACCACCTTTGAATAACTACCTTTATTTCAGTGAAAAATCGTATAACGTCCCTGCCCTGACCATGGGTTACACCAAAAAAAGAATCCTTTCGCCCGGAAAAAGGAAAGAATGACATTGGCGCTACAATCCCTATATTAATGCCCACATTACCTATATCAGCATCGTGTTGAAATTGTCTTGCCGATTTTCCGCTCGTAGTAAAAATAGATCC
>JGI10211J14876_10001069_pt1 | contig 11979 bp, 20 predicted proteins | sample Etolagsediment_FD_14876 | JGI IMG/M metagenome (IMG submission 14876)
AAAGGTCTTAAGAAACAGGAGAAAGAGTAAATAGACTCCCTTTCTCCTGTTTTCCTCTGTCAGGACTTACTTCTTTTAAAGCTCTCAGCTCTCAGCTATGAGCTATCCTCGCCCCGCCTGCCCAATGGAATGTTTACCCCGTTGAATGCCTTTCATTATTCAACTGGGGAAGCTTCAGTTAATATTCCATCGGGGTGAAATCTTAAAGCGTATTTCACTGGAGAGCTAAGAGCTACGAGCTTCTTTTCAGCTCTTCTTAAAAAACTTCTTCCGACCAAGTCCAGCTAGACCGATCAGACCAGAGCCAAGCAGGAGCATGGTTGCCGGTTCGGGGACAGGGGAAACATCATTAATTCCTACTACCATATCATTAAAGTCGGTGTCACCGCCTCCCCATAAGTCCTCGATCGCTATGACAGCATCGGACCCTAATAGCCCTCCCACAAGGTTGTCGCTTGTATCAAAGATCATCATGTGGTCAAATTGATCTTGGTTCAAAGCTGCGTGTGAATAATAGGTGTTTTGATAAAAGTCAGTAAGATAGAAGCCAAATGTCGTATCAATATTAGCTGTAGATCCGCCATAACTTGCTGTGCCGGCTGCGATGTCGAATGTAACAGTCGCACTCGTTGGCTCGGAATCCATGCCAGCAAATATTTGAAGCTGATCTCCTTTAGAAACCACATCTCCTTCCACAGTAAAATCATAGATTCCAAATATGTTAGCATCCTTAAAACTAGCATCTTCTAAAAAAAGAAAGGCTGTTGCATCATCATTGGTGCCGTCAGTATCAGTAAGAAAGACATACTCCGCTCCAGTGTCGTAATAAGCTTGAGTTCCTTCATATCCTAATATATCATACAAGGTAGTGGGCACAGCCATCGCACTTGCCGCCATGCCAAAAATAAATGACATGGTACATAAAAATACTAAAAGCTTTTTCATGCTATTCCTCCAATGTTTCGTTAATAGTTAATCGCTAAATAGTTAAATGGTTTAAATCTTGAATTTTTTGCGGCTCATCACCTCCTTTGGGTTTGGTTAAAAAGTTGAGTTGTTGATTGGTTAAGTTGTTAAATCGTTTGAACATATCATTTCGATTATTTTCTTAGAGCAAGGGATGTGCCAGATTGGAGGGGATTTGGGAATCAAGAGAAAAAAATTATTTTTCCTGATATACCAATGAGTTAGATATTCATCATATTTACGATTTTTGCATTGATGTAATGCTATGTCAAAGACGTGAGGATAGTATGTAAGAAGATACTAAAAAAATGGGTAATTTTTTACTACTTTGTGGAAAAAGAGTATATAGGTTTTTCGTGTTTATTGGGTTTATTGGGTCTATTGAGTTAATTGAATTCTAATCTGCTTGCCCGTTTGTGGTAGCTGGGTTTTAAGAGATGTTACTTCTTGATTGTATATTACATGGGGCTATTCACGTAGAAGATATTGGACCGAAAACTCTTGATCAGGCTGCTTCGGATGACATCTGATTTTGAACAATAATTTTAGGATCAGTGTTCTTGGGGGGAATTGGCAATCCTTGTTTTTTTAATAAGCTCACATGTTCAATCATACCCCACTTTGCCTTATATAGGCAATCTTCTATTGAATGTCCAATGCCTGTAAAGCCTTCTAAATCAGGAGAGTAAAACCCGAAGTAATCTGGTTCTTCGGTAGCCTCAATCACCAATGAATATGATAATTCAATCATATTATCTCCCTCCTTCTGGTTTTTTAATCCCTGCAGCTTTTAATATGGCATAACAAGTTCCTGTCGGGATTTCCTTGGATCCATGATAATCAACACGTATCAATTTATCCCATCCGTCCTTTCCATAATATCTCACTGACCCTTTCTCTTTCACAATTTTAAAACCATTCTTCTCAAGTACTTTAACAAGTTTACTAAATTTCACATCTGGTCTCTTTTAACTGGATGTCTATCGATTTCCAAAAGATCTGCTAACCATTAAAAAATAGGAACACGATTTGGGGATACTGCGGGGTCATATCCTATATCTTTTGCAGTATCCCATGAAATGGCAGTGTACATTGCACCTGTGTCTAAGATCATGTCAATTTCTCGAGAAGCACTTGTGCCATCGACACTGACTCTTCTAAGGATTATTGGAATATCCAAATGTTGCTTCATTAAAACATCACCGAGTAGCCAGGTTTTATCAGAGGCCCGGCAAAAGTCACATAAGCTTTTTCTATGTTCCGCTCCCGAAGTCTCTTATGAAGTTCCCTTCTACTTATGTCATGTTCAATTACTTCCCCTTCCAATTTATCTACAGCCTCTTTTTCTTCCTTAACAATAAAGGCTATCCATTCGCCTGAGTAACTTTTTTTTGCCTGCTCCAGTGTTTGCTTCATGACTATCCTCTCCTTAAAGAAAGCCCATCCAAAGTGCCACGGCTTTAGGCATCTGCTCCATCATTTTGTTTAGCCAATGCTTTCCTGACTTCCATTGCTTTCCGGCTTATCTCTTCTACGCTTTGATTATCCCACAAATCTCTTTGCCACTTCGTGTAGTCAAATCTTTCATGCTGAATTAAGGCAATGAATCTTTCAGCTCCAATATGTCCCAAAGAGGTAGCAAGAGCTCGAAAGCCTTTTAGTTTGATTTCTGTATCTGTTATCATTATGGTACCTCCCTTATAAAACCGATTGGATCTATTATGGTTAGTTCCTCGATTAGTACATTTTTATTCAAGATTTTATCATCTGTTGTTAAGAAATATTGGCATCCGGCGGAAATAGCACATGAAATATGCAGAGCATCTTTACTACGGAATCCCATTTGATTCAACATCTTTGCTTTATCGAGAAGCGCTGTTTCTTCATTAATCTCCATAATGGTATAATTTTTCCATTCTCTTATAGCTCTTTTCCTTTCCTCGAAAGGATTTGCCTCGTTTTCAGCTTCAAGAATGTAAGACCATACAAGGTCAAGGTTTCCTGCTTGAATATCAGTTTGAATTTTGAGTTTTGCTTCCGATTCGAGTTTAATCCTAAGCTGAGATTGATCATCAAAGGGGCGATTAAAACAGCAATTGTCTAAATAAATTTTCATGTTTTCTAACCTACTTTGAGAATAACAAAATTCTTTTTAGTAAGGTTATCTATTTACAAAATTTGCCTCCATTTTTAGGAGGCCGAACATAATTATATGTAAGGTAGGTTTTAGATAATCGATATTTAAGTTTAACTTGATAATTCCCCGCAGTTTACTGCGGGGTCTCTTACAAACCAAAATCCTTTCTGTCATTGCGAGCAAAGCGAAGCGAACTAAGTTCTGTTCCTTATTCTCACCCCACTCGGTTTACACAATGCCTATCCGGTTTCATTTAGCTTCTATTTCCTGCCAGAAATCTTCATGTGCTATGCCGCCGGTCGTTTGAATTTGCTGCCGAGCACTAGCCAAAACGGCTTGAAACTTAGGAGAATAGGACAAAATTAAACGCTCGATCTCATCCTCATCTTTTATTCCCAATAAGACTGCCACCGGCTTGCCATTTTTGGTAACGACAATCGGCCCTTTCTCCGATTCCTTCAAATAGGCGCTAAGATGCGATTTGATTTCGACAATTGGTGCAATTTTCATAGATTTACTTCCTCCCTGCCAATGATCAATCGATTATCTCTTTTAATACCTATAGCAAGAATGAACACCTGCCGATTTTCTTGCTCAACTGAATAAAACACCCGAAAGCGATTATCAGGCCCAAACCAGAGCTCCCAATCCGCTCCCGCTTCCATGGCTCTTTTCAGGGGTTTTCTATTTCGAGTTTCTACATTTGGTTCAAATTGCAGTTGGGACTCGATCGTGCGACGTATAAGCAAATGATATTTCCGTTCGATTGCCTGGAGGTGCGTTTTAACTTGAGGAGCGTAAATCAGGTCAAATGGCTTTTAGCATTCATTATGTTCTAAATTATAGTCAGTATTTGCCCCTTTGTCAACCGCTACCTTTGGCCGTGTACCTTTGGCCGATTTAGTTTTTAATAAGGCAGGGTATCCTCAATCACCAATGAATATGATAATTCAATCATATTATCTCCCTCCTTTTGGTTTTTTTATCCCTGCAGCTTTTAATATGGCATAATAAGTTCCTGTCGGGATTTCCTTAGATCCATGCATGATAATCGATAGGTATCAATTTATCTCATCCATTCTTTCCATAATATCTCAATGAGCCTTTATAGTTAATAGCTCATAGCTCAACGAAAGGGATCGTTGGCTATAGACACCTACGTTTAATTTAGAAGAATTAAGGTAAAAGGAAAGCTGAATACTGCTTGCCCCGTGAAATGCCCTTTTATTTCTATTTCACTGGGGGATGCTTTTTTTAGAGATAATCACCAATCAACTTAACCCATGGAAAGTGTTTCCTGATGGCGTTAAAGAACTTCTTATCCCCAGTAATAAGATTGCACTTTTCTTTTTCTGCAAGTGCCATGTACGCACAATCATAGGTAGATAGACCATACTGTCTGGCCATTTGAAATGTAGTCTCAATCAGATCGTTGAAGCTTATAAGCCCAATTCCGAGCGAGGTGATATATTTTACGGCTGTATAACCGACTGACTCTTTTATCCTTTTTCTGTTAATAGCTACATTAATGGCACTAATGACCTCATAAGGGAAAAGGGTGGGCGCTGCAACGCTTGCATCAATTACTGCGATCATAACTCAGCGCCCTTTCCTTTCTTGCCAGTCTAACCCATTCAGCAGAATCTTCTTGTACCTTACCCAGGGTATTTCGAAGATCAATCATATGCTTCATGATACGCATCTTCCGAAGCCTCTCCCTGTCTTGCTCAATTACTTTGTTGAGCGCTTGAGATATGGCCTCTGTTTCCGTTTTGGCCTTGAGAATCTCTTTGGCCTTTTCTATCTTTTCTTGATCCAATCTCATATGCTTATATCTTAACATTGATATCTCTCCCTCTGCTTTTGTATACATAATTCTATTATCATGTACATTAAATTAAGTCAATTCTTTTATATTTGATGGATTCGTAAAAAGCTCCGCTATGCCGACACGACGGCATTATAATAGGAAGTAACTTGTGCTTTTAATAAATGTGTTCTTTCTGAAAATATCAAAGGATATGAAGCACTTACAATGCCTTTGCAAATTTAAGTTACTTGGAAGATCATTTGCATTCTTAATAGTTTCGTCACAGTAAAAGTAAACGCTTGGTAAATGAAATAAATCTCCGTTAAATAGCTCGGGATACCCAATAAGATCTGTTAATGCAGAGTATCCCGAAGCGACCAAGCGCAACTGTTTAGCAATAGATGATTTTCCTACACCACGTTTTCCATAGATACAGATGCTCGCACCTTGAGATCGCAATGCATGCAAACCTTGCACAATTTCTTCCTTTCGACCAGAGAATAATTCGGGAATTTCTATCTCTCGTGCAGGCAGAAAGGCTTGATCAACTAATTGGAATTGGGCTGTTTTTTCCATTTGGAACCCCGAGTCTAGAGTTATCACCTATAAACTCGATTAAGTAACTTAGGGGAAGTTGTTGAAATTAGATGTTCATACAAATAAATTGGCAACCGCATACTGTAGAGCCAATGCGTAAAATAGGGATTATACTGCCTATATGCAGCCTTATAATACGGCAAATTGAAATTTATATTGAAATTAATTAATAAATTTTAAATGCTCGATATTGTTCTACAGTAACACTAGATGTCAGTTCGGTACTTTCCATTTTCTCGGTGCATAACGGGTAACCTGCCGCAAACATCACAGGGCACCACCTTTACACTACTGCCAAACGTTAAGCGTGGCACTGCATTTGAAAACCGCCGCGCTGTTTGCGGTCAGGTTGACCACTTAGCCCCTTTTAACGATTAGAGCGAAAAATTATTTTTTTCAATGAGTTCAGGCAGAAATTGTTCAAGCTTTCATCTTCCTGTAGAGCGCGTATAGCAAGGACTTTGTGCAATTCCTTTCCGGGTCTAAGTAGAAATTTACCAGAATATTCTTTTCCAGCGGTTTCGGGGGGAAGAGATTTGCCGTTTTCTCTATATATAGCAACATTTTCTTCTACAATTTCACACAGTTCTTTGTAAACCTCAGCTTCATTATCTCCGTGGCAACCTCCATATAAAAGACCTGGACAAGTGCCCACATAACACTGATCCTCTTCAGACCATTCAACAATTTTTATATAACGGTCAGAAATTTTCATTTTTTCGACTCCTCAATTGCTTTTTTGACATCCCTTTCTTGATAGTGTAAGGCGTTATCTCCAACTTTTCCGGAAATTGTTACAGGTTTTACCACTTTTGGATGAACAAAATTGCGGTGACTGCCTTTGCCACCCCGATAAATAAAGCCTGCCCTTTCAAGTTCTTTGATGAGTTGTTTTATTTTAGGCGGCATAATAATGATAGTATCATTCTGATACCAGCATGTCAACCGTTTTGTGAGAAGTTTCCGTGACACCAAACTCATCTTTAGCTGCCCTTGTAGTTTAAAAATATTCATCCTCTTTATTGCTTGCATTTTTCTTCCCTATAGTTAAACTCAACGTAACTATTCAGCCACCAAGGCACAAAGACCCAAAGAAGAGATAAATATTATTGAATAACGTAGTTTTTTCATTAATTTCAATCCCGATTTATCGGGATTAAAAAGGCTATAATAAAGAATAATTCTATAGTCTTGATGTCTCGGTGCCTTTGTGGCAAGATACCTGAGTAGATACAACTCAACATTCAAATGTGCAAACTAAAAAGGGAGAAAGGAAATGGATAAAATCAAATTTGGTCCACAGACACTGCTTTACCCCATGCCTGCGGTTTTAGTCGGGGCAAATATAAATGAAAAGCCAAATTTTATGACTGCTGCCTGGTGCGGGATTGCAGCACACAAACCACCGGCTGTTTCTGTTGCCCTGCGTAAAGAACGATATACACTTGAAGGAGTGAGAGAAAACGGAACATTTTCTATTAACGTTCCATCCTGTGACATGGTCAAAAAGACTGATTATTGCGGTGTCTATTCCGGAAAAAAGAACGACAAGTCACAAATATTTAAAACCTTCTATGGAGAACTTCAAACAGCCCCTCTCATTCAGGAATGCCCGTTAAATCTGGAGTGCAAGGCTATCCATTACTTAGATGTGGGGAGCCATACCTTGGTTGTTGGTGAAATTATTGAAACGTACCTAGCTGAAGATTGCCTGACAGATGGAAAGGCAGATCCAGGAAAGATTGATCCCCTTATCTATACTCCTGGCACAATGAAATACCATCGCCTTGGAGAGGCTATCGGCTCAGCATTTAAGATTGGAAAAGTGTAGAAAGTGAGTGGACTTGGAAAATCGGGCATTATGTTTTAGAGATACCTTCTTGTTTTCCCCATCATTTATTTTTTAATGGAAAACCTCAATGTCGTCATTGGCCATTATCCTCGTACTGCTCTCCGCATCGATACATGTCGGGTGGAACCTTGTTACTAAATCCAGTGCGAGCCCTTTGGTATTCTCATTGCTTAAGGGCTCCATCCTCATGCTCCTCGCCGTCATCATCCTGCCAGTTATACCCTTGCACTCGATTCCCACGGATGTGTGGGCTTATGTCGCATTTTCCGGTGTGATCCATGCCGTCTATATCCTCGCATTGAGCACTGCATATGAGACAGGTGATATGTCCTACGTATACCCTATAGCTCGATCCGCGCCTGCCTTTGTGCCAATTGCGGCTTTTCTCACCCTTGGAGAGACGATTTCATTACGAGGCTGCCTGGGAATAGCAATAGTCGTTACCTGTGTTCTCTTGATACAGCTACGGGTGGGTGCCGGCTCTGAGCTCAAACGTCTGTGGGTCTCTTTAAAGCAGAGAGACAGCAGATGGGCCTTCACTACCTTGGGATCAGTGGTGGCGTATACGCTTGTCGATAAGGCTGGGATGGTCACTATTAGAGGTGTTACCGAAATCACCCGTGGCATGCATGCACCAATCTACTTCATGCTCGAGACTGTCGTGTGCTACTTGCTCTTTTGGGTCTACATGGCATGCTTTCATAAGCTATCGATTGTCCCTATATGGAAACTTGAGTGGCCTCGAGCCGTGGCCGCGGCCATTGGTACAATGGCATCATATAGCCTGATTTTACACGTTATGCAAACCGAGATTGTGAGCTATATCGTTACACTGCGGCAATCCAGCGTGCTTATGGCTATCGTAATAGGCAGTATCGCCCTTAAAGAGCCATATGGTCGGCATAGGTTTATTTCGGCAATAGGGATGCTCATCGGTTTTTACCTCGTGGCAACTGCGGGTTAGTTTAAAGATTTTTTTCACTCTCATAAACATCCCNCTTTCAATCACCTCCTTTCAAACTCGAGAGATTTAACATAAATAGANTACTGCAATACCTCCTTAAATGCCAATGGATTTGCAGGTGACGATTTCGTAAGTGAAGCTTCTGCCTCTTTCGGCAAGACATTCTAATGTTTCCGGAAAGTAAAAAAAAATTTTCTCTGACTTTAACAATGTCTTACAAAGACTAATTTCCTCAAAGTCAACTATCAAAAGTTATGGGAGAATATACGGGCCAACTGAATCCAATACACCGCTGAAGTGATAAGAGATATATTTAACCCACATATATTAAATGCGTGGCAAAATAGATGAACATTGAAACTAAAGCAGCAATAATAGGTGTAGCAATCCAGCCTGAAAAGACACCAATGATCGCCCTCTTTCTCAACGCTTCTGCTCTCTTCAGTAAACCAATCCCCAGAACTGCCCCAACAACTGCCTGGGAGGTAGATACAGGAACACCAATGATGGCATAGATATGTACCGTTATGGCGTTTGAAAGCACCACTATAAGGGCGGAGAAGGCATCCAGTTTTACAATGCCTTTCCCTACTGTCTGCATGACACCTTTGCTGAAGGTTACAATCCCGAGGGCAATACTCGCACTCCCGATTAGTGCTGCGGCCTGGAGGGAAAGGAAGCCGGCTCCGAAGAAGACTGCAGTTACATTTGCGACGTTGTTTGCACCAAGGGCATAGGCGCCATAACATCCGGTGATGATAAGACCAGCCCTCATCATGAAATCGAATCCTGCCCAGGATAGCCTTAATCTATTCACAGCTCTTGCCAATAGCACATATAAAATTATACTGACTATGCAACCACCTATTGGTGTTCCTATCCAGCATATAATAATCTTATTGAGGCCTGTGAGAGCTACGTGCTTTTGCATTACACCAACACCTATGATGGAGCCAACCACCGCCTGTGATGTTGAGACGGGCAGCTTCAATATTGTCATAATGGTTACTGCGATGGCTGCTGAAAGAGAGGATATTCCTGCTGCAGTGAGGTTCATGGAAGATATTTTACTTATTGTTTCTATTCCGGCTCTTCCTTCAAGGATTGAGCCGAGAATGACAAAGATGGATGAAAGAATCCCTGCGGTTATAAACTTCACCATTCTCGAGGATACTGCCGTGCCAAATATATTGGCAGCATCGTTGGCCCCGAGCGACCAGCCAAGATAGAGGGCTGAAATGAGGTAAAACATTTATACCCTTCTCTTTACACTTAAAAGGGTAAGCCTGTCTGAGACATCTTCTGCCCTGTCTGTGAGGTTTCCCAGTTCGATAATGAATTCCTTCAGAAGAATCTTATCTGCCTTTTCAATGTCCATTTCAAATATCTTTGCTATCGTGCCCTGTTCTACATGATCACATTCAGTCTCTTTGGCATCGATTTCATCTGCCAGTTTATAAATATCGCTATTCCTGCTGAAAAGCTTTGTCGCCTCATCATAGACAAGCTGGATTGCTTCACATGAAAGGGCCACCATCCGTTCGAGGTTCTGATTCAGTTCTTTGGGGAATTCAAGTTTTTGCAGTTTAATCTGGTTGAGAAGTGATTCAGCCTTGTTGGGGATTTTATCCATCGTTTCCAAAAATCCGAGAATGTCGCCTCTCGATTCGGGAATCAGGGCTTTAGAGTACATTTCCCATTCTACCTTTCTCCTCAGCTCATCCGCCCGGTCTTCCGTTTTATATACCTCCTGAACGTAATAATCAAATTTCTCCCCGAGACCCTCAGCCAGATATACCTCCATCCCACCTTTGAAGTATTCGAGACATTTCTTCCACGTGTAGAGATAATTAAACACATCCTTTTCGATTGATCTCTGTTTTCTTAAAAAGACATCGAACACCTTCATTTCCGCCTCCCCCTGTTATTTTAAAAAATTGTTTAGATCATAAATGTTATAGTATAGATTGTCAAATAGCTGATCTGATCAACAGAACGTGAGTCAAACCTCCCAAGACCCTATCGGCCCCAAGGATTTCGATCAATTAATTTTATCCCTTATTCCAATCGCACAATTTCGGCTGAAACCCAGAGCAATCAAGAATATATGCCGTAAAGAAGATTGGGATCTCTTTCGGCTTCTATAAGAAATTTATTTGCGTCATGTTAACCATGCTAGCAAGGATTGTAGCCCGGGCAGGTAATATAATGAGATGTCCTGGAAGATGTTACGGGAGGCACCTTTAGAGAATAGTTCCCAAACAAAGTAACTGTAATTCCATAAGATAAAAAAGAGCGTTTCTTCGAGTTCTGAAGAAAACCTACACAGAATTAACGACTCAGTGAATCATAAACCTCCCTTTATAATTATAATTTCCAATTCATCAGCTGCATCTTCGGCCCTGTCAGAAATCTCAACTATACTTTCAAGGCACAGTTTCAGATGGATCTTGTGACCATAATCCAATTCACCCTTAAAGATATCCCGTGTTATATCCCACTCCTCTTTGTCCACAGACGATTCTATAATTCCCACCTCTTTCGTTCTTTCCCGAATGGTTTCAACATCAAACGTATCCGAAAAAAATGAATCTATCGCTTCTTTTAAGGGGACAAAGGTAGAGATGGATCGCTCCATTATTTCAAAGAATTTTGACTTCATCTCTTGAGGGATCTCTGGGCGTTGATCAAGAAAGAAATCACAACAGGCCTCAGCCCCATCGGCAATCTTGTCCAGATGCTCTACAAGGTGAAGAATATCCGACCTCAATGAAGGAAGATAGGCCCCTGAATAAAGCTTGCCAATTATTTCGCGCCGAACGCTGTCCGTCTCCGTCTCAAGTTGGTCGACCTTTATCGCCGATGATTTTGCCTCTTCTATATTACTACTGAGATATTCTTCGATCGCCTTTAGTGCTGTCTTGAGACAGTTATCAACCTCTTCAAGATGTTTCAGGATTAACTCATTTACTTGCTTTTCTTTTCTGTAAAACATATATCTACTCCTCTTGTTAAAATATTGTAGGTATTCCTCTGAGACACTATAAAATAATGTTGCTCAGCTCTGAATACATTATAAATTTTTATCAATAAATTCAACCACCATTAACAATATCTTACGTTTACATAAATAATTTATATTTACTCAGCCACTAAATCACAAAGACACCAAGATTAGAGAGTTATTCTTTTAATACTTTTTCTTGCAATGCCTCCTTCCTTGTCAAATAGAAGGTAAAATTTATATCTATACTTTGTGTCTTAGCGCCTTGGTGGCTACCTGAATAGTTACAATAATTTTAGCAAAACATAGGAGATGATCCCAGCCGAGATCGGAGTGAATATCCAACCAATCCCGATTTCTATCAATGTCCGTTTGTTTACCGTTTTGGCACCTTTTATCAAACCAACACCGACAACACCTCCTACAATGGCCTGGGATGATGAAACGGGTACTCCTACCTGCGTGAATATCTCCACAGTGATAGCTCCAGAGAGTACCGCAATTAATGCAGCATATTCATCAAGAGGAGTAATACCTCTTCCTACTGTCATCATAACCTTCCTGCTGTATGTCAGAGTACCACTGGCAATACTGAGGCTTCCGAAAAGTATCCCTTCAAAGGGAGTGAGCAATCCCGAACCAACGTAGA
>JGI10211J14876_10001072_pt1 | contig 11975 bp, 19 predicted proteins | sample Etolagsediment_FD_14876 | JGI IMG/M metagenome (IMG submission 14876)
ATGTAGAATTAAAGTGCTGGTAGTGGCAGGAGTGGTAAGTGTGGAGACTGAAGCTTAAATCATCAGGCCACCCTAAAGGGATACGATTGAGCTTATCTGTTCGGTAGACGCACACAGAGACCTCCTGTGGTAGAGTTAGGTGGGTAGAACTGGAGGCATCAGTTCACTCACAAACCTCTTCCAGGTTCAAATCCTGGTACCGAGAGGTGTGGCGGAATCTGTCACTGCCAGCTTTTAAATTAAAAGAGAAAAGAAAGAGAAGGATTATGAATGATTCTAAGAGTGTTGGTAAATTAACTGTAGAATTTGCTATAGATGAAACTATCCCTGGACCTCATCCAAAATGTACTTGTTGTCACAAAGTTCTCTTTGCTGAAGATGAAAGAATAGTCCTTCGGAGGGAACAACCCAATAGACAAGGAATAAGAGAAGGAATATTCTTCTGCTTCTCTTGCTCATTGGAAGTTGCGTCTAGTATAAGGAGGTTACTTGGCTATGAAGAGTGATATGAAAAATATTCACTTCCTTGTTCCTCGTCCACTCTACGAGGAGTTTAAAACTGCCTTCCCAGAGGTAGGGCTTATGAAGATTCTCTTTACAAAATTCATGCAGCTTGTGATAGAGGGAGCAGAGAAGAAGGATTGCTTTGTAGAGAGTATTTATAAAGAGGTGGTAGATAGTTGTAAGGAGAATGAAGAGTAATGTCCTATCGAACCCATCTATATAGATATATTCAATCAACAGAGAAGCCTGGAAGATATATTATTCAAAGCTACCGAGACGAATTTCGTAAAATTACGTTGGCAAGGTGGAAGCTTATAGGGATAATGAAGGGAAAAATTAAAGACTTTGACAATTATATCTGGAAGTTGGATGGAAGATCAGTTCGTTATATGAGAAATAAGATTATAATAGAGAATAAAAAACACAAACTAGTTGGAGAAGAGTAATGCCACTACTTGAATTAGAATTTGAAGTATTTTGTTCTTGTGGAAATGGTATGTGTAATAGTACTACAGAAGGAAGAAATGGGCATTCTCAGTTTATAGAAGTAGAACCCTGCGGAAAACGTCTTGAGGCAAGTAGAAATGAAGGTTATAACGAAGGTTATGAAGAAGGTTATGCTCAAGCAAAAGAAGATATAGGAGAAGACGGATGAAAGCTCTAGCTAGATTAATTGGTCCTGCTCCATCTGAGATGACCATAGAAGAGCTAGAAGAGGCTATAAAAAAGGAGCACTCTAGAGTAACAACAGGTCTTTCTGAGGGAGCCTATGCCTATGGAGAAAAGAAAAAGAAAAGAACTCCTTCTAGGACTATGATAGCTACAAATCTCGAGAAGAAATATGAAATGTCTCTTAGAGAGATGGAGGAAAAACTTGAGAAACTTAGGAGATATGAGGAAGCTCAACTGAAAGTAAAAGAGGAGGATAAAAAACTTGTCTATCAACAAGATGAAAATGCCTTACTAAAAGAGAAGAGAAATGGAGAAAAAAGAAAAACTTGAGGAAATTCTAATAGATGCTCTTTGTCACAGGAAATTTTCCGAAGCAGAAGCCAAGAAACTTCTATTTTCTTATCATAAGAAATCTGAATGTCCTTACTTAGATCAAGATGGATGTGGGAAAGGTTATTATTTATACAAAGAAGAACATAGAAGAGCAGAGGCACTTTTAGAAAGATTAACAAATTTTAAAAGATTTATTGAACCATTTTTAAATACTATAGAAGAAAAAACAAGGTTCATCAGAAAAAATTATTGGGCCTCAGAAGAATTTGAACAAGACAAGTGGGAGGATTTTAAATCTGAGGAAAATATCTAAGGAGAAAGGAGAAAATGAAAGAAGTTAAAAAAGTATACAGCTTACCTGTAGCTGAAATTATTATTCCAGAAGATAGAATTAGAAAAGAGTTTGAAATGAAAAAACTCAGGAACCTGGCTATGTCATTTCAAACAAGAGGACAAAAACAGCCTGGGGTATGTAGAAGAGAAGGAGAAAAAATTATTCTCGTTGCTGGAGAAAGAAGGTTAAAGGCTTGTGAAATGCTTGGGATTGAATATCTCTTTACTCTTGATGAGGTTGGAGAGGATAATACCTACGAAATAAAGAAGATAGAACTAGAGGAGAATATCTGCAGAGTTGACTTAAGTTGGCAGGAAAAAGTAGCTGCGATTGAACAACTTCACAGAATTGAACAAGAGGAGAAAGGAGTAGCCCAGGTAGGAGTAAGAGGTGGACACTCAATAAAGGATACTGCAAAAATTGTTGAGGAAAGTGTAGGAAGTGTCTCAGAGGATTTGAAACTTGCCATCTTTGCAAAGTCTTCAAAGGAGGTAAGAGAAGCAAAGACAAAGGGTGAGGCAAAGAAGATTATTAAACGACTTGAAGAAAAGATGGAGAGATATGAAAGGTTTGAGAAGACTCTAGAGGAGGCTAAGGAAGAAGAAGGTGGAGATAAAGAAGTTAAAGTAACCTCTGAGGAACAAATGATCTTCTTTGCTAAGAAGATTCATCTCTCAAAGATGGAAGATAAACTAAAAGACTGGGAAGATGGATGGTTTGATGTAGTATGCTTTGATCCACCTTGGAGAGTAGGCATAGACAGCGTGAGAAAGAAGGGAGGTGGTACTGATGATTTTGAGGACACCGAGTTGGAGAGTGAAGATTTCAGGGAAGAACTCACTGGCTGGTTGCAAGCTATCCACGCTAAGATGGCAGAGAATTCGCATTTATACCTTTTCTTCGGTATTGTTAGGCATAACCTTGTTTATAGACTCCTCTCAGAAGCAGGCTTCACTACAAATAAGATTCCCCTCATTTGGCACAAGCAAGGTGCTCACGTTGTCAGGACACCTGACGTTTGGCCAGGACGCAGCTATGAACCTATCGCTTTCGCGAGGAAGGGGAACAAAAATCTAGTTCGCAAAGGCGCCCCAGATGTTATCCCAACCCCAGCACCAACTCCATCTATGAAAAAGAATCACCCTACAGCTAAGCACCCTTCAATCTATCTTGAGCTTCTCCAACGTTCTTGTCTCCCAGGAGATAAAGTTCTTGACCCAATGTGTGGAAGTGGAATGTTTGGAGTAGCCGCAGATGCTCTAGAGCCTTCTCTTAAGTTAAAGTGGGAGATGATAGAGGAGAAAGCTGACTTTAGAAGGTTGGCTATTTTAAATGTAGTAGATGGATTCTCCTCTATAGTCCAGAGACAGGAACCCCTTGAGCCTCCTGAGAGTCCTTATACAGATAAACTAGAGAAGAGTGTTGAAGAAGCTAGGGGGTTTAAAAATCTTAAAATAGGAAGTGAAGAATGGAAATTCTATTGGAATGAACATAAAGACGAGCAAGATGAAATGATTGCTTGGAGAAAGGAGAAAAAATGAAAGAAAAATTCATAAAGGCCTTCGAGCCTACTATGGTGGTTAAGGTTGAGAATCTAGGAAGTGGTGAGAAAGAAGCTTTCCATGTTTTGAGAGAAATCATTAAGCTTCTCACTGTTGACTACTTTCACATAACAGATAGCACAAACAAAACAATCTATCTTAAGAAGAAAGGAGGAAAGAAATGACCTCAATTCCTATAAGAAGCTGCCATAGATGTCAACCAGAGAAGTGGAAGCAAATTGGTCCATCCCTTGCTACCTATTTTTGTTTAAAATGTAGGAAGAATGTTAATCAAATTCTAGAAAGGAGAAAGAAGAATGATCTACATAGCAAGTCCCTACACAGACAATGATGAAAGAGTCATGAAGGCAAGATATGAAGCTGTTGCTAAATTTTGCTTCGAGGCTACGCAAGCAGGCTACCATATTTTCTCTCCAATAGCTCACTGGCATCCAATTGCTGTGAAATATAGACTCCCAAGAGATAGCTACTTTTGGCTTAGATATAACTTAGACGCAATGAAGATGTCAGAAGCATTCTGGTTACTAATGATAGATGGCTGGAGTGAATCTATAGATCTTAATAGAGACTATGGAGTAGCATTAGGGCTTGGTTTGGAGGTAAGGAGAATTAGTCCGCATAAATTTGAGGATAAAAATAACTAAGAAGGAGGCTCGTGAAATGTACTACATAATAATTGACATTGAGACAACAGGTCTTAATAAGCTAAAAGATACTCCCATCCAAATTGCTTGGGAAGTTCTTAATGATAGAAATCAACAAGTAGGTGACGGAAATTTCTACATCTGTCCTCTAAATCCCATTAGCTACAAAATAACTAATATCACAGGAATTCGCCAAGAGGTTCTTTCCGGTCAAGGATACTCAGACAACGTAGCAGCTAAGAAGTATATGGATTTAATATGGAAGTACCAACCTTGCACCCTCGTAGGCCACAATCTTATCTCTTTTGACTTCCCTATTCTCCACAACTGGATGGAGAAGTATTATAAAGGTAACTTCAAACAGCCTCCCATCACCTCTCTAATTGATACCATGCACCTAGCTTCTACATACTTCAAGACATCTAAGTGGCTAAAACTCGAGGAGTGTGCTCGACGCTTTGAAATTCTCTTTAACAGAGAACAACTCCACAATGCTGTTGCTGATGTAGCCCTAACAAAGGCAGTCTATTTAAGCTTACTCGATTGATTCATTTTTTGAATCAATGTAGAAAAAAGAAAGGAGAAAGAAAGATGAGTAGAAGAACCTATGTAGGAAAATGTGTAGAATGTGGAGCTTCCCTTTACTACAACGAGATGGAAGAGAGACTAGAGGCTAGTGGTGGAGAGAAGGGGTGTTTGCATCACTATGATTGGCCAGAGGATAGAGAAGAGGAGGAGAAAGATGAATCGACTAACAACAAACATAGTTCCATTTGAAGGACCACTAGGAGCAAAGACTATATTCATAGGAGAGGCACCAGGATGTTTTACTGAGGAATCTAATGTAGAGGTTTTGACAGTAACTGGTTGGAAAGCTATAAAAGATTACAGTAAAGATATTCCTATAGCTCAATATGATAATTCTAAAATAGAGTTTGTTTTACCTACAAAAGTAATAAAGGAAGATTATTCAGGTAAAATAATTAATCTGCGAGGAGGAATTGATACTCAAATTACTCCTAATCACAAATTTCTTCTATATAATAAATACCACAAGAAATATCTAACTGAGCATGCTAATAGGTTAAGACTAAAATATGGTGAACAATCCTTTATTTTATCAGGAAGTCAGAAAGACGGACATTCTTTAGATGAAGATATTATAAGACTTATAGCTGCTACTCAAGCTGATGGTAGCTATGAAAGCACTGGAATCAGATTTGAATTCACTAAGAGAAAAAAAGTCTACAGGTTAGTTAAAATACTCACTAATCTTGGAGTAGCCTATAAGGTAGGAGGAGTTAATATTAGAAAATCTTGCAGATTGAGAATTCCCAAAGAAGAATGGATATATGATGTAGTCCGTAGGATGATTCCTAAGAAAATATTTGATTGGAAACTCTTAGGCCTAAACAAAAATTCTTTGCAAGTATTGCTTAGCGAACTAGAATTTTGGGATGGTTATAGAGACAGCAGAAATTCTAACTGGAATTCTTTTGAGTATTCTTCTAGTATACAACAGAATATAGATGTAGTACAAGCTATTGCCCATATGATAGGATACAAAGGCATTTACTCATCACATAAAGGAGGAACCAGAATCAGTATTTCTTCCTACGATAGAACTGGAGTAAAAACAGTAAAAGCTTTTACTTCAGATTATTCAGGAAGAGTATATTGTCTAAAGGTTCCTTCAGGATTTTTCGTAGTAAGAAGTAAAGGAAAGGTTTTCATCACAGGAAATAGTGATGAAGATAGTGCTCTTAAGCCCTTCATTGGAGCTGCGGGGCAACTGCTTGATAGATGTTTTAGAACTGTAGGCATTAATAGAGCAGATGTAGCTATTGGAAATATCTTTCTCCAACGTCCTCCAAAGAACAACATCAATTATTACTTTGAAGATAAAAAAAATACTAGGCCTACCTGGGAAGGACAGGAACATATAGATCATCTTCGAGACTATTTGAGGAAAAAGAAAGAGGAGGGAGGAGTGAACTTAGTTGTCGCCCTCGGAGCAGTCCCTATGAACGTCCTCACAGGGAAGAAGAGGATTGAGAAATGGAGAGGAAGTCTTCTTCCATCTACTCTAGTTGAGGGTTTCAAAGTCTATCCTACCTACCATCCCTCTTATGTTAATAGACTAATGAATGAGCCGGAGGAGAGACTTGATCCTGTTAAAAAGAAGAAACAACAAAATGTTCTTCCACTCTTTCTCCGAGACCTAGAGAGAATAATAACCCAGGGAGAATTCCCAGAGATTAGACGACCAAAGAGAGAATTTAATATCATCTCCTCTGCAAAGGAAGCTATTTGTGAATTGGAGAAATTAAAAAGTGGAGTTACTGCAAGTGATATTGAAACCCTATTTTCTCCTTATGGCCCACTCCTATGGTGTATAGGTTTCTCTCCTTCACCAGATTATGCTTTTGTTATCCCCTTCGTGAGGAATAGAAAACTCTACTGGAGTAGACAAGAAGAGGCTAGAATTCTTCAAGCAATCTCAAGAGTCTTCCTCAATTCTTACATAAAGAAAGTTTTCCACAATGGACTCTTTGATATGAGTGTTCTTGGAAGGTACTATAGTCTAAGGTGTGTTGATGAGAGTCTCGAAGATTCTATGCTTTGCTTTCATGCCTCCTTCCCTTACCTAAAGAAGGCTCTAGAGACTCTCACGAGTATCTACACGTGGGAACCCTACTACAAAGATGACGGGAAAGTCTGGGATGGTAGACGCATCAGTGATGAAGCTGAATTTGTCTACAATGCTAGAGACTGTTGCGTGACAAGGGAGATTTGGCCACAAGTTGAGAGGGATGCAAAAGAGCTTGAAACTTGGAAAGGCTATAGGAGAAGTATGAGTGTTGTCCCTTCTCTCCTAAGAAAACAAATAAGGGGAGTTAAAATAAATCTAGAAGAAAAAGAGAATCTCCAGAAGGTTTTTGGAGAAAAAGTAATAGAGAGTGAGAGAGTGTTGGTTGAGGCTACTGGACAAACCTGGAACCTCAATTCTTCTCCCCAGATGATTAGACTTGTATATGGCTATCTAGGAATGCCTATGCAGTACAATCACAAGACAAAGAAACCCACAACAGACAAAGATGCTCTTAATAGACTAAGAAAGAAACATCCAGAAAATAAAGTGTTAAAGGCTATTATAGATCATAGGAAGTTTGCTAAGCTTAGTGACACCTATGCTTCTATGAAAATAGAGAAGGATGGAAGAGTAAGAACTTCCTATGGATTTATCTCTACCTTTCGTCTCTCCTCTTCTGAGAGTATCTTTGGCGGAGGAGGAAATCTTCAAAACATCCCTGTGAGAACAGAGGAAGGAAGGCTCATTAGAAAGCTTTTCATCCCAGATGAAGGGAAGGTGTTTCTTGCTAGTGATCTTTCAAGAGCTGAAGCTATGGTAGTCGCATGGCTTTCCAATGATGTTAGACAAATTGAGGCTTTCAAGGCTGGAGAAGATACTCACTGGCTCAATGCCAAGATGATCTTTAAAATCCCCTCTTCTATCCCCTACAATTCTAGGGCTCTTTGGAGAGATCCTTTCACTAATGAAGAACATCTACTCAAGTTCTTCCGTGACCTTGCTAAGACTATTGTCTATGCTGCCTCCTATGGAATGGGCTATGGAATGCTTCAGGTAATTCTTATTAGAGAAGAAGTATACTTTAAACCAGCACTGTGTAAAAAACTTCTTCTACAATATAAGATAAACAATCCTATGCTTACTAATTGGCAAAATTCTATCAAAGAAGAAATAAGAGCAACGAGGACTCTTTATTCTCCTCATCCTTTTAATAGAAAGAGAGTCTTTAGAGGCAGGTTAAATGATGCTCTCTTTAGAAGTGCCATAGCCTTTAAGCCACAAAGTGTAGTAGGAGAAATAATGGAGGTTGTTATACAGAAACTCCACTCTAGGAGTAAAATCTTCGAGCCTCTTCTAAATGTCCACGATGAAGTTATTGGACAATGTTCTCCAGAAGATGTAAGGGAGGCTATGGAGGAGATAAAAGAGGCTATGAATATTCCCCTTCAAATTAATAATAGAGAGCTAGTGATTCCCTGTGACTTTAAAGTTGGGGAAAATTGGAGAGATTTAAAGGAGGTAGAATGATGAACTGGATTATTGGATGGGGCTCAGGATTGATAATGGCATTTGCTATTGTATATACATTCAAAATAGAAAATGTTATTATAGCAGTTCTTCTTGGATTTAGTCTATCTATGATTGGAATAATAATTGTTGAAATAGTTGATGCTTGATTAATTCAAAAAATGAATCAATATAGTTGGGGGAAGAGAGGTGAAGCTTGGAAAGCGGAAACTGGAAAATTGGCTCAATGGACTCCAAGAATATGTAGAAGACACTGAGGCTCCGAGGGATTTTTGGCTTTGGGGAGGAATATTTACACTTTGTACAGCACTTCAGAGGAGGGTTTGGCTCCCATATGGACTAGAGCCTATCTTCCCAAATATCTACGTGCTGTTGGTTGCACCTCCTGGGAAGTGTAGGAAGGCTGGGCCACCCTCTTTAGCAAAAAAGATGTTAAAGAAAGCTAACATCCCTGTCTCTATTGATTCTTTCTCCAAAAGAGATTTCACAAAAGAACTTGCAGAGCTTTATAAAACTGAACATTTTACTATAAACAACGAGATGAGCCCACAGACTCCCATTGGATTAATCTCTAAGGAGATGAGCAGCCTCCTTGCTGTTGACCCAAAGGGAATGATAGAGGTTTTAACTGACTTATTTGACTCACACGAGGAATGGGAATATGGAACAAGTGGACAAGGACACGACAAACTCTATGGTGTATGTGTTAGCTGTTTCATCGCCACCACTCCATCTTGGCTTGCAACTAATCTACCTCAGGAAGCTATTGGAGGAGGCTTCACATCTCGATTTGCAATTATTACAGGGTACGACAAATACAAGCGAGTCCCTATCCCTTCTATTCCAAGCGAGGCACTTTATAATAAACTCCTAAGTGATCTCTCTTCTGTAGCTATGCTCACAGGGGAGTTTAAATGGACACCAGAATCAAAAAGGTTTTTTGAGGAATGGTATGACACTCTTGATGAGAAGGTCAACAGAACAAAAGATGAAAGACTTCATTCTTTCATTGAGAGAATGCACTCTATAGCCCTCAAGGTAGCTATGGCACTTAGAGTTTCCTACTCCAATGAATTGATAATTAGCCTTAAAGACATAGAAGGTGCCACAACTCTCCTAGAGAGTGTTCTTGAAACTGCTGGAGATGCTCTTGGAGGACATGGAAGATCGATAACTTCTGTTGATGTAGAATTAATAATGAGACAAATTAAAGCAAGAAAAATAATAACCTTCAACGAATTGCTTTCAATAAACTACCGCAATACCAACAAGGGAGAGTTGTTAACTGTAATGGAGACTATTATTGGAATGCAGCTTGTAGAAGATAGAATAGGAGGTGATGGAATAATAACTTATAAATGGAAAGGAAAATAAGAAAATGGAAGTGTTAATTCTTATTGGTCTCTTACTTTTTGGCATTTCCCTTAGATTATAAAAGAAAAAGGGTAGGAAAAACTCCTACCCTTTTCTACATTGATTCAAAAAATGAATCAATATAGTTTTACTTTTTTTCTCCTCCCTTATTGTTAAGAGGAATCCTCCTTACTCTCGTGAGGGCTGCTCCAATTACCATAAAAATTCCCTTTGAAATGTCTGCTGTTGGGAGTAAGAAGCACAATCCTCCTGCTACAAGGATGAAGAGAAAAGGACCAATAGCATCCCAAGGTAGATGTTCTCTAATACTAAAGTTATTCATGGAAGTGTCACCTCCTCTACTAAATTATCCTTCCTTGCCCTCTCTTTCTGAATTCCTACAAGAGCTTGTTCTTTTGTTAATTTAGCAGCATCTTGCATATTTTTAAGTGCAAGAAAAGCCCTATCACTTAGCATGAGCATTAATTGAAGTCTAGGATCCATTTCTATTCACCTCCTTTTTCTATAAAGAATGTCCAACCAAGAACAATAAGTTGGTTCTTTATTCTAAGGAATTCTTCTAGTTGTCCACTCTCTAGAGTAATCCCCTCCACAAGTTGTTGCCAAGCATCAAGTGCTGCACTCATAGCCTTTATTGGCTTATCGTAGGTTTTGTGAAGCTTTGCTTGATCCTCTGGTGTTTGAGAGAAGAGGAATGTCTTGTAGTTTGCAAGAGCTGCATTAACCTCTTTCTGTACTACAAGAAACTTCTTTTCCTTAGAATCAAGTGTCACCCCAAGGGTTGTGCATGAGGCTAGAAAGAGAAGTAAGATAGTTAAAACTACTGCTTTTCTTTTCATAATATTTCTCCTTTTTTATCTAAAGATTTACTTTTTTCTAAGCCCGAGTGGATTTGATGGAGGAAGAAAATAACGAACTCCAAAATTCTTTCCTTCAAAACAAGCTTCTGGAATATCACTCCAAGAGATTGTACTCTCTGAAATTACTTCCTCCTCACTATTATACCGAAGAGCTTTTACTCCAAGAAAATAACTTCCCTCTGTATTAAGAGTTACTGTATACTCAGTAGACGTAACTTCCTCTAACTCTATTGGTTCTCCTCCAGTTACTGCATTTTTTATATAGACTTTGTATTTAACAATATCTCCCGTAGTTAGAGAAGTTCCATTAGTATTAGTAGTAACTGCATCCCATTCAATAGTAACTTGATTTGCCGTATGCCATATTTGAGCGTAGACTGAGGCAAAAATAAAGACTCCCAATGCCACTAGAGTTGCTATTATAAATAGCCTCTTCATTCCCTTTTTCATTTTCTTCCTCCTTTTCTTGTAGTTGATGGAACTCCTCTAGGCCCTTTACCTCTTCCCCTTCCCAGACCTCTCCCCTTTCCTTTACTTCTAATTTTTCCTCCTGGACAAGGTTTCTTCATTTGTACTCACCTCCTTTATTTTGGATTTTTTCAAGTTTTTCTAAAATTATCTCAAATTTCCTTTCTTGTGTAGTATTAAGTTTTTCTAGTTCATCTTTTATATGAGCAAATTGAACTTCTAATATTCTAGAATTAGTCTTGAGATGCTGAACATCTTGACAATTTTGTTTAATTGAGTTCCTTTGCCTCTCCTGTTCTCCACTATAAGCATTATAAGAAAGATAAGCAATTACACTAAATATAGAAACAACTACTCCTGCCATTGTCCAAGAAATTTTTGTATTAAGACATTTTTGAAATTTCTCAAATCTTTCCCTAACAAAAAGTTTAAATTTAGGTTCTGGGCAAACTTCCATCCTTTTCTCCTCTCTCTTTTCTAGGCTACTTTTTCAAAAATCAAATAGGCAAAAACGTTATCTGTGCCAAAATCAGCGGCTACTCCAAATCCCTGAGTTGCTTTTGTCAAGACACAATAATGTTGTAACTCTATAGACTGACTAGCAGCAATTATAAACTTACCACTTATTTCACTTACACTACCTACGTTATAATTAGAATTAGCGTGTTGAGTAATACCAAGGACAAGAACAGCACTTCCAGTCACATTATAAAGCCTACATTGATGTAGATTAACATCGTAAACCGCTGAAATTCCCTCTACTTTGTATGTTCCGGCATCTAGAACTAATTGATTAGATGAGAGAGTACAGATGTTATCTTCATCACTATCTTCTGTATTTAAAGGCCTTGTTCTCCAAGCACCCTGAGTAAAAGTTCCTCCAGCAGTCCCACTTTCCTCTACATGAGAAACCTTTACATAAGAAATACTTCCTCCACTTACAGCCGCCCACTTAACTCCACTTGCCTCTCCATTATCTGCAGTCAACACTTCATCATCACTACCAATTGCTAATCTAGTTGGTGTAGATGCTCCAGTAGTTACTAAAATATCTCCCTTTGTTGTAAATGTAGTTTTAAGGAGAGCAGTATTAACTGCTTGGTA
>JGI10211J14876_10001073_pt1 | contig 11968 bp, 14 predicted proteins | sample Etolagsediment_FD_14876 | JGI IMG/M metagenome (IMG submission 14876)
CAAATTTTTTTTTTTTTCAAACAAATTAGTGCAAAAAAATTTTTTTTTTTTCATGATTTTATTTTTTGCTTTTTTGCTTTTTTTATTTTTTAAAACATATAATAATCAATATAAATAATAATACTAAAAATACATTTGTTCTATTTTTTTTTCTTGATGAAATGACATGGTATATCAAGGCCTAAAAATAAGACTAAAAAAAAAATATTTTAAATAAATATATAAGATATAAAAAAATCAAAAAAACGTAAAAAAAAATTTCTTGATACCCCTAAAATTTTTTCGGACAAAACTGGCGTGCAGAAAGGGGTTTTTCGGATTTTAAAAATTTTAATACACATAAAGCACTTTGACTTTTGCATTTTCGACCCTTGCAGCACGCCAATTTGAAAAAAAGCTTACACATAATCGGTTTTGTTACTTGGAAAAGGTCACGAGCATTTTTTTTAAAAAACTGGCGTGCAGAAAGGGGTTTTTGCAAAATCTTACACAGTAAACTTGAAAAAGGTATTTTGCACTTTTTTCAAAAAAAAACTGGCGTGCAGAAAGGGGTTTTTGCAAAATCGGACACATAAAATTCAAAAACTTGAAAAAGGTATTTCAAAAAAAAAAAATCGGACACATAAAAAAATTGGGGTACGTAAATGGGTTTTGAAAAAATGATTTTTTTTTGCAAAAACTACCCTACATAAAGGCGCAAAAAAAAAATAATACACATAATTGGGTTTAGCTCTTTTAGTAAAAACTGGCGTACACGAATGGAAAATTTTTTACTTAAGAGACGTGTATTGACAGTTTTTTTTCGGACAAAACTGGCGTGCAGAAAGGGGTTTTTCAGAAAAAATTCCTGCACGCCAGTTTTCAACAAATTTTTCCTGTCTCTTTTTTTTCGGACAAAACTGGCGTGCAGAAAGGGGTTTTTCGGAAAAAATTCCTGCACGCCAGTTTTTGGGTATTTTTTCCTGTCTCTATTTTTCTACTTTTTCACAAAAATTAAAAAAATAAAAAATTTAAAAAATTTAAAAAATTTAAAAAAAGAAAATATACATATGTCGTGTAAATAAAAATGTATAAATATTGATTAATAATAAATATATAATCAATAAATCATGATTAAAAAAATAGAAAAAGAATTAATAATGACATTTTAAGATATATTTAGATATGTTTGAAAATATAAATCATATAAGCGCGGGTTTTTTAGGTGGTTTTTCATATACATTATTAGGTCATCCACTTGATACATTAAAAACGTGGAAACAAAACAATCAAATAATAAAAAATCCATCATTCAATACAAAAAATTTATTTAAAGGAATAAAGTATCCTCTAATTCAAAATTCATTTATTTCATCTATTCTATTTTCAAATAATGAATATCTTAAAAAAAAACTACCAAATATTTATGTAAGTAATGCATGTACAGCTTTTTTGAGTAGTTTTATTATATGTCCTTGTGATAAATTTAAAATAATGAATCAACAAAAATTAAATTATCCATTTACACCTAAAAATATTTTAGCCTCATATAAAGATATTGGTATTGTAAGTGCCCGTAAATTCCCAGGTATGTTTATTTATTTTAGTTGTTATCAAAAATGTAAAGAAAAAAAAGTACCCATCTTTTTAAGTGGTTCAATTGCTGGTGCACTTTCATGGTTTTTTACTTATCCCATTGACACAATTAAAACACGTATTCAAAATGAATCTTGTAAAACAATAAAAGAGGCCATTCAAAAAGGAGGTTTAAATCAAGGATTAGGTATTTGTATAAGCCGTGCATTTATTGTAAATGGTATTAATTTTAGTGTATATGAAAAAGTTCTTGAATCTTTTGAAAAATAAATCAAATATCAATATAAAAAATAAATATTCTATTAAAACATGGAGCATCAAAAAATACCTACTTATATTTCTATTATAAGTAGTACTTTTAGTGGTTTCTTACATATTTTTATAGGCCACCCCTTTGACACACTTAAAACACTAAAACAAGGTAATCAAGAAATAAAATTGAAAACCCCTACCCATTTATTCAAATTATTTAATGGTGTGTCTTATCCGATGATGCAAAATTCTTTGATAAATGCTTCGTCATTTGGACTAAATAATTTTTTAAGGAATAAAATGGAAAATCAATATTTATCTAATTTTTGTACCGGGTGGATTTCTACATTTATATTAACACCATTAGATAAATACAAAATAATGAGTCAATATAATAAAAAATATGATTTTAATATAAAAAATATTGTATATTCATATAAAAAATTTCCTATTATATGTGCACGAGAAGTTCCAGCAACCTTTATTTATTTTAGTAGTTATCAAAAAGCAAAAGAAAAGAATATACCCATCTTTTTAAGTGGTTCAATTGCTGGGTCTCTTTCTTGGTTATTAACATATCCTATTGATACCATTAAAACACGTATTCAAAATGAATCATGTAAAACAATAAAAGAAGCCATACAAAAAGGGGGTTTATCAACAGGACTACAAATATGTTTATTTCGTTCTTTTTTAGTGAATGGTGTTAATTTTTATAGTTATGAAAAAATGAATAAATTATTAATGAAAAATAAAAATTGATTTATATTTTATATTATTTTATAAGTTAATTTTATTCATATAAATTGATTAAATGAATACAAGAACCTTAAAAAAAAGAAAAATAGAAGAAGAAATGTGTATTGATGATTTAGATGTAAATGGAAGATTAAGTGTTCAAGAAAAAATGGAAGCTAAAGAAGAAAAAATATGTAATATATGTTATGATAAATTAGAAGAAAAAAATTTTAGTATTACAAAGTGTGGTCATTCATTTTGTAATGGATGTTTTTTAGAAGCATTAAGTAGAAAAAAAGAGTGTCCATGTTGTAGAACAGAAATATTTGATCTTCATAAAAATAAAAAAAGAATGAGTTTAGCAAAAGCAACTGAGTTAGCAAAAGTAAATTTAAGTTATTTATTTCGAAACAATTACAAAGATTTAATAGAAAATAGTATTTTTAATATTTTTGAAGAAAGCTTAAATTTTAAATGTAGTTGTGAATTAGTAAATTGTTCAAATAATAAAATTCATTTTGAACAAGATGAAATAAATGAAACATTAAAAAATATTCAAAAATTAAAAGAAAAAAGTGTATTTAGGCACAAATTATGGATCTTTATCAAAGACTTGTGCTTACATAATTCAATTAATCAAAATATGATTACCAGACACTTTTATGAAAAAACAAACGATTAATTTTTAAATTATAATTATTTTTTTCCTAAATGTTTAATTTGGTCTTTAACAAATTCATCATAATACTTTTGTCCTAAATGAACAGATGCTTGCTCATTTGTTGTTTGATTATTTTCAATTTGTTTTTTAAGACTTAACATTTCTTCTAAACGGCTTATTGGAAAACTGGTGGGATTTTCAATGACAATAAAAAATAAAGTCGGGTATTTTTGATGTATATGACTGTATTTATCCATCATTTTTCTTTTATAATCATCAATATTATCTCTTTTTAAGAGCATATTTTCTCTTTTTACACAAAATTGTATTAATTCTTCAATATTTTTACGAATAGTATCCGCATCTTCTAAAGTACTCATATGAAGAATAGCATTATCATCTAATTTATCCATTATAAATAATAGTATATATTATTTTTTTAAATTAAAAAAATAACTGTTTAAATTAGATGAATAAATTAAAAATATTATTTTATTTTTTAATAATTATTGTTTTGTATTATCTTTATGATTTATATGTTAAAGCTCATGCTACTATTGAAAATTTCGAAGATAAATATGGTCCAAATGAAGATTATAATGATATTTATGACAAAGAATTTGTAGACTTTTATAACATTATTTATAATGAACCCAAAAAAAGTGATTATTTAGAAAAATTAATTTATAATCAACTTAAAAATAAAAAAGAACCCAAGATTTTAATAGTTGGTTCTAATTGTGGTAATCTTTTAAAAGCGCTTAAAAAGAATTTTCAACAAGTAAGTGGATTAGATAAATCCGAATTAATGTTAAAAAAATGCCATTCAAATCATCCATTCTTAAAAACCATAAAAGGAGACATGTCTAAAGAAAATTTATTTGAACCCTCTTCTTTTGACGCAATTATTTTTGAAACGACAATATTAAATGAAAACAACGAAAAAAATATCAATAAAATTTTAAAAAATGCGTATATGTATCTAAAAGAAAATGGAGTTATGATGTGCCCTATTTACGAAGAAAAAATACTGAACCCTCGACCTCGATATTACACAACCAACTACATAGATAATAAAAAAAACATACACGGTTTTACTTATTTAAATGATTTTAATCATGATTGTTATTATATAAAAAAAACAAAAAATAATGAAGGGTTTAATTATGATTATTATGATAAAATTGTACTTAAAAGTCAAAAACATCGTATTAAGAAAACACCGATGTATATACCAGAAAAAGAAGATTTTTATCAAATAATTATGTCCAAAGGTTTTGAAATAAAAAAAATATATGATATAGATGAGATAGATGGAATAATTGATTATGAAATAGCTTTTTTTAAAAAGAAAAATAATAAAGTAGATATAAAAGATTTAGAAAAATAAAATATTAGATTACATTATGAGTAATCCATTAGGTTATACAGAAATACAAAAAGATGTGATTGCAAATATAATATCTTTAAATCCCACTGGTAAAGTAGAATTTACTGGAACATTTAAACCACATGGTCAAACTGCTCAAGTAAAAAGTAGTCAAGCCATTGCTAAAGAACAATTAAAAAAAACAAATTCAAATGAATTCGTCTGTGATAATATTGAACAATTTAGTAATTATGAACATTTTCAACAAAGCTGTAATAAATCTAATCTTGTTGGTTTAATAGGATTTTGTTTAATGCTACTTTTATTAGTAGTCGTTGTGATTGGTTTAGTAAAATTATTATTTAAATAAATTTTTTTTAAAAAAATATATATTTATTATTTATAAATGCCTAATAAATATTCTAAAAATAATTTTACTAAAAATTTATCCAATTTATCAAAGTTAAAAAAACAAAGTGGTGGTGAAAATGCCAACAAACGTACTTTTAAAATTGTTGAACTCAATGGAAAAGTCGTAGATTTTGGTCATTTAACTATTAAAAAAAAAACAAGTTCAGGAAAACCAGGCCCTGGACCCAGTGCTGCAGCAAAAAAAGCTTTAAGTTCAATAGCAAAACATTTAAAAGCAAATAAATCAAAATTAGATGTTACATTTATGATTCAAGAAATAACGCGTGGTGATAATCAATATAAAATATATGGACCTTATCATGGAAAATATAGAAAATATTCAGCAAAAGAAATACAAGAAAAACAAATCAAAACTAAAAATGGAAAAATTATTAAAATTGAATATGAACCCATTGTTAAATTAGCGAAAAAAAAGAATAAAAAAGGTGGATGAGGTTCAGGATCTCTTAAAGTACAAGATTTAATCATGTAATTTAAGGGATCTAAAATATTTGTATTATTTATATTATTTTATATGAAAAAATAAAAATATAGGAATGACTGCTATTTTATTTAACCTAAAAATAAGCACGAGAATTATATTTTTTTATTTCATTATTATTATTATTTTTTGTATGTATTAAATATATGTTATTTAATTTATTTGAAAAAAAAAATAAAAATAATAGACTAAAAAATAAAAATAACAATAAACCCCAAATAGAATATGAAATTATTGATTTTCCTTATCAAAATCAATCTTTTGGAAGTTATAAAGGAAAATATACAAAACAAGCCGCAGAAAAAGCTTTTACATTTTTATCTAATTTAGTAGGTCAAGATATTGACCAAGAAGGTACTTTTTTGGTTTTTGTATTAAGAAATAAAGACACACAAGAAACACATAAATTTATTGGTACTCGTATAGAATTAGAACACAGTGTTAAAAATAATAATAACACTTCTGTCAAATATAAAAATATCATTTCTAAATACAATCCCATGTTAGATAATATTAAACCAAGTAAAATAATTAAATAATTATTGATTAGGTCTACATGGTACTATATTTAAACCTTTATTTAAAGGTACATAAGTATTATAATAATTTAAATACCATTTGTTGTATTGTCTTAATCGAATAATTTCATTATTAGGATTTTGAGGAATAGATAAATGAAGATTCTTTAAATAATCTTGATTTGCTAAATATAAATTACGATAAGCTCTTCTTTGTACTTGTGTTTGAGTACTCATACAATAACCAGTAAAATAGGTATTTACAATTCTTTCCCATTGTTGTTGAGTTAATTGTGTAATAGGCATATATTATAAACATATATTATTTTTTGATTTCTTGTAAATTATTTTCATATTATACATTAATATGGAAGAAGAAGCAGTATTGAATACAGTGGGTTTTAATGTTACCCCGATTAATAATAATTGCTCAAATCAAAAAAAGATTATTGTAGCAAATGATAATTCTAATCCTGCTACCAAAAATAATCAACAAATTGATAATGTATCAAATCAAGCTAAACAAAATGCTGCTTATGATAATGTAGATACAGAATCTCTAAAACCATTATACGGTGGTGGAGATTTAAAAGATTTTCAAATTATATTCAGAAAAAAAGTGTTTTTTATAAAAAGTAAAAATATAGAAGACGCTTTACATCAAATTGCTCATTTAGTAAAATTAAAAAATCACGCATTATTTGAAACACAAGAATTAAATAAAAAATACTCAAATCACATATATCATTATAAAAATAACAAAAAACCAGTGATATTAAAAATAAAATAAAAATCGAAATTTTTAATGAAAATTAATAAATTGATAAGTAATAATGATTACTATTGAACAATTTATTACCAAAAAAGGATGTTTACATATTATATTACCACATACTTTGATGGACCCCGGAACTATGTGTTTATCATGCTTGTTTTGGACAATTTCAACAGGTGTTGTAGGACTTAGTTGTATGACATGTTGTTATTATTGTAAAAAATATGAAATAGATGAAATAGATGAAATAGATGAAAAATGACAGAAAATAACGTGAAAAAAGAAGTGCCGGAAACAGAGGATTGAAATTAAATAATAAATATGTAAATAATTGATAATAAAAATTGATTTTTTTTTAAATCTAAATAAAAAATAGAAATTCAAAAATGTCTCCCTTTTATTGTACATTTAGTATGTCTTGCTTAAAACTACAGGGATTGTAGTAGGATGAATTTTTTCAATGACCACATGTTATTATTCATGTAATAAAATATTTGAAAAAATGAATCTTTTTACAAATAAAATAGAAAATGAAACAGATTAATATTTATAATTTTTAATGATAACATACCAATAAATAATGCTGCATTTTTTTAACATAAGGTTTAATTAATTTCCATTCTTCAATTTTATATTTTCTAATTTTTTTTTGAAAATCGGTTTCATAAGTTCGTTTATTTATTCCACTATTATGAATCCAAATTATTTTTTTTACAACATCAAGACTTTCAAGTTGTGGATATTTTTTTAAAATAAATTCATTAAATTTACAATAAGTATGAAAATCAATAGCACGTAAATCCCAATCTTCAATTGGTAATTCATTCATATAAATGCTTATGGGGACAATTTTCATAGCATTCAATACACATAAACTTTTATTTATAAAACGCGTCTTCCATAATATTATATAATTTTTTAACATTAATATATCATTATCCATTCCGCCATATGAACATCGTATATGTATTGTATATAACATTGATTCTTGTATTTTAGTTAATTCAAGATTATGATAATCATTTAATTCATCATAATAATTTTTATATATTTTTAAGCTATCCATTCCTTTTATTTTTTTAGTTTCGTCGTCTTTTTTTTTCGTTTTACATGTCATAAAAACAAAACCAAGAAGCCATTCAAATATATATTTTTTCATTTTAAATTTCTTACTTTTAGCAATCATTAACCAGATTAAAGTAGTCCAAGATTGATGTAAAAATGTATCTTCTAAATGAATAATTGTTAATCTTCTTAAAAATTCATTTAAATCCAATTGCATTAAATGTAATGCTGTTGGTAATGCTTTTTGATCATCTTGAACACGTATATTTTTTTGTAAATGTGATTTTAAAAAAGAATGATTTTTATATTTTTTTTCTTTGTTTAATTGATATTCATCTAACTCATAATTTTCAAAAAAACCACATATATAAAAATAATAGCCCTTTTTAATATAATCACAATTTATTTTTTGTTGAAAATTTATTTTTGCTGGTTTGTGATACAACCAATGAGCATCTTCTATTGGTTTTTTAGCTGCATGACTCCAATCTAAATAAAAATATTTTTTTACATAGCTTTCTTTACCATCTGTTGTTTTACATTTAAAAAAACTATCTATTGTAGTCTGATTATTCATAGTTAAAAAAATGAGGGTTTAAAAAATCATTTTTTTAAATTCATTAAAAAATAAAAATTAAATAGAAAATAAATAAGCATCTTTTGAACTACTAAAACAAAATAATTCATGTATATCTTTTAAATCAATTTGTTCATTTTTTTTTAAAAATGGTTTTAAATTTTTCTGGGTATCAATGATTATAAATTTTTTTAAGCATTTTTGGTCATTATTCATAATAATGTCCTTTTTATTCAATGGTATAGATGCATTAGCATGACGAAGAATACCAAATATTTTTGTAAGAAAATATGTTTTATCACTAAATGTTGATGAAATAACATCCTTTTTATTGATAACACGAATATATTTATTAATAAATTTTTTTTGAATTAAATAATAAAAAAACAAAGAACAATTTGAATTCATATTTCCTGGGGTTCCAAAAGTAATAATATTGATATGTATTTTTGAAAGCATCTTTTTCTTTTCGTAAAATTGATATAAATCAAGTGTCAGTAAGTTAGCAAATCCTCCACCCAATGAATGGCCATTTAAAAAAATAGTATTGATGGTATTTATATTTTTTTCAATTATTTTTAATACTTTTTTCTTGATTTTATAAGCTTCATATAATTCTAAAAATCCTTTATGAAATAAAAATCGGTCACTTATAAATTGCTTTCCAAGCACTTCTTCTATTGAATATTTTTTCATTAAATTTGACTTCCAAAATGTAAAATCTTCATAAATAGGTTCAGGTAAATAAAATTGTGTTTTATAAATACTCAAATCTTGTAATATTTCAATTTGCTTATAACTCATTGTACCTCGAAAATTAATAAAAAGTGTTTTGTCCTGTTTAATAATTAACATTTCTTCATTAAAAAATTGAACATCCACTTTAAAGAAAGATTTTTTAAGTTGATGTTTATAATAAGTTAAATGCGCCATTTTTATAAAAGTGGGTAATATTCCTTTTGAATAATTACCATTTACTTGTATTAACTCTTTATAATTTTTTGCTTTATTAAAATGTTGATGTATATATTTTAAATCATGTTTATATAAATGATCATCTAAATAATTGAATAAAAAATGACTTAATTTATTTTTTTTTATTTTTTTTATAATATTTTTATTTTTATTCATTGATTTATAAATATATTGATATTCAGCATATTTCTGATTATTCATCCCTAATTTAAAAAAAGAAAATAAATCATTAAAATTCCTGTAAATAATGTTTTCTACATACTGCTTCATAACAAATATCACTTCCTACCATAATTGTATTTTCTTCTTTTACTTTACGCTTTGTAAAACATGCTTTTGTTCCATCTTTGCATATTTTACATAAAGCACTTAACTTAGTAATATTTTCAGCATGGGGAATTAATTTTAATACATCACCAAATGGTTTTTTTTGAAAATCAGAAATAAGTCCCGCGCCAATAACATGCTTTCCTTTTGTATCAATCCAACTTGTAATATGTTCAAACGCATCTTCAAAAAATTGTAATTCTTCTATAATAATAATTTCTGCTTCTTTAAATAAATCAATGTATTTTTCTTCTAACTCACTTAAATAATTGATATTGATTGAACTATCTACCTTAACTTGATCATGAGTACTAATACCATTTGTACCATAACGGTTATTAATAACATGATTAATAATTAATATATTTTTTTCAAGAATTTGATAACTTTTAATTATTTTAATTAATTCTGTGCTTTTCCCCGCAAACATGGGGCCAATAATAAGGTCTAATCTGCCATAGTTCATCTTTAGTTACCTTTCATAATTTATTTTTAAGTATTCATTTTTTTATAACACTTAAAAAAAAACGTTAAAAAAATTAAATATTTATAAAAAAATATAGTTAGACACATAAAAATCAATATAACTTAAAATCATTAAATATAATTTCATAGAATCACTGTATGGATAAACATAAATTACTTTTTTTTTAGAAGATTTTTTACTTGTTTTTTCTCCTATTTTATTCTTTAATTTATTAATTTTATTTATCATTTTTTTTAAAGTATATTTTAATTCACTATTATTTTGTGTTTTATTTATATTTTTATTTGTTTTTAATTTAATATTTTTTAATTTAGATTGAATGGATTGAAGCACTTTTTTATATTGTTTTTCAAATTGAGTTAAAAATGTTTGACACTGTGGTTCCAATTGAAAAGATGAAATATCTTTTTGAATTTTATAATAAAAATATTGACCTTGAATATTTTTATTTTTTGTATTTTCTAATCCATCTATGTATTTAATAATCATTTCTAATTTTTTTGATTTTTCAGTTTCAATATTATTACTTCTATTATTATTGTTGTTATTATTGTTATTATTATTGCTATTATTGTTGTTATTATTGTTATTATTATTGTTGTTATTATTGTTATTATTATTGTTGTTACTATTATTATTACATGATCTATTATTATTCTTATTATTATTAATTTCTTCGTTAAGTATTTGATTTAGATTTTTATCATTATTAAAATAAAAATAAAATATATCTGATTTATTTGATATTTCTCTATTTTTTACAATTGATTCGAGTAAAATCATTAAATCTATATTATTATTTATAAAATCCATAAAAATAGGTTTCAATGAATCAAATTTAAATTCATTATTATTTTTAGACGATTTTTGTTTAATCTGTATAATTTGTTTTTCAAACTGTTCAATATAAGCATCTAAATAACTTATATTTTTTTCAGATTCTTCAAATTTTTTTTCTTCTACTCTTTTTTGATTATTTTTTTCTTTTTCTGAATTTATTTCCACTTTTTTGTTTTGTATTTCTAATGTAATATTATCAAAATTTTCTTTTAATTTAAGTATCTCTTTTTTACTACTATCAATTATTCTTGTTTTTGAATAATTTTTATGGTGATTTTCTAATTTATTAAATAAATCTTTTTTAGTAATAGTTGCTTGATTTATATTATTTAAATTTTCATTCTTTATATTTGTAAAATAACCTTTAATTGATTTTTTAATTTTTTTTTTCTGTTCTTCTAATTTATTTATTTCATTATTTAATTTTATTATAAGTTTTTTTTGACTTGTATTCATTGTTTTTATTTTTTGAGTTAAATTACTTATTTCTTTTTGTTCTTTTATTTTTCTTTTTTTATATTTTTCAATCTTACCCATTCTTTCTTGAATTAATTGTTCAATGGTTTTTTTTAAAGAAAAATCAATATTTTTAATATTTATTAATAATTTTCGAAAATCATTAGGAAAATTAACTTTATTTTCTTTTAATTTTGACCATCTTAGATTATTATAATTATTATTTGTTGCTAATTGATATAAACTACAAAAAATTAATTTTAATTGAATAATAACATATTCTTTATATATTTTATATATTTCAAATGAAATATCAATTTTAATCTTTTCTAAAATATCTCTAATCTTTTCAATAGAAGTTACAATATTATCAAAAAATGATTTTTTTGATTTATTTGATAAATTTTGACTTGTAAATTGATTTTTATAAATAATAAGTA
>JGI10211J14876_10001075_pt1 | contig 11964 bp, 8 predicted proteins | sample Etolagsediment_FD_14876 | JGI IMG/M metagenome (IMG submission 14876)
ACCTAGCAGGGCGGACCGACGTTGTAATGCGAGAGGTCTTTGCCGGCCTTATCCTCTTTGGTGGGGCTGGCTTCGACGGTTTTGGCACACTGCGCGCGGCAGGGGGCCTGGGGGCACTGCGACTGGGCGTTACGTTGGGCGCCGGCGTTGAGGCCTTAGGTGACACCGAACGTGGTGCATGCCGGCTTGATTTGGGAGCACTGGCTTTAGCGGATGAGCGCGGCCGGCCGCTTCGTTGCGGACGGGCGGAGGCTCTCGGCGCAGGTTGGGGTCTGTTTGGTCGCGCCACTCTGGCTGCCGGAGCGCTACTCCTGCCAACATTTGAAGGCCTGCTGGCTTTGGCGGCAGGGGCCGACTTTTGAACCTGGCGGCTTTTTGTATTGCTTCGTCCCTTTTTTCGAGAGGGTTTTGCGTTTTTTTTCGCTGATACTGGTTCTGCCAGCAGCATTAGTGCAATGGCCAGGATTGTGAGGACAACTTCAATTTTCTTTTTTCGTTTTAGTTCAAACATGATGTACCTCCTTTCAATCTATCTTGCTAAAAACAACGTCCACCCATTTGTTGGGAGCATAAATCGTCAAAATCGGTAAAATCATTACATATATCAAAGAACTCAAGGCTTAACGCCTCTCTATATTAGTATACGTCCCATAAGTCCAAAAAGTCAAGCTTTTTTTTCTTTTTTGTATATATTTTTTTGCTCTCCAAAGTCTAAATATATAAACATCGATGATACAAGGGTTTACAAGGGGGCTTGAATAACGAAGAAAATGAGATTTTGACAAAATAGTTTGCTCGTTTTTACATGATGTAGTATAATTGGTATAGTACAGGTGTCCTAATTGGCCAAAGGAGCCGGTGTAGGAAATGGTTCGAAGATAAGGAGCCAATGATGGTCCAGAAGGTTAGAAACCCGTTGGCCCAGGCGCTGGGACTGGTGTTTCAGAGCATGAGGGACAAGATGGGGGGCGTTTCCTCTACCCAAATAGCCTCATCGCTGGGCCTGGCGGCATCACACTATCGAATGATCGAGGCGGGCTCGGCAATACTGCAGCCGGCAAGGGCGATAAAGGTGGTACAGACATTCGGGACGATTGAGTTTGTACCGTTGTGCCAGGTATTGGTTTCCATACAGATAATTGATTCGGTAAGGGATTCAATTGACGATATGCGAACGACGGCCGAATTGCTGATACAGGCCAATCCTGCGCTGGAGCAGACACTGGCGTCGTTTGAGGACCTGTGGCCCCTGATAAAGAGCGGGCGAACGAGCGAAGTAGCGCGGAAAATCATCTCTGCAGGTATTGTTAAACAACTGGAGACTTTTTTGACTACCGAGCCTGTGGCAATGACGGCTGAGGCGATGGATAATTTCATGACTCCGACATATCAATATCCGATTACAGGACAGTTGTACAGCAAGATAGGAAATATTCTGCAGGGAGTAGCCCCATTCTATCTGGATGTAATATTAGAATTAATTGATAACCTCAGGGGCATTACTCCGCGTGTAACGCCGGTCGAATTAGCACAGTGGGAGGGCAGGCACAGGAACAGGTTATCACACATAATCGGAATCGTTCGCAAGCCCGAGGCCGTATTGGATGTCGAAACCTTTGATTATAGTTTCCTGTGGCAGGACAATTTCAAGAAGATGTTGATAATTCACCGTGATAAGCCGAAAGTAAAAACAGAATCAGTGCCGCTCACGCTTGCCGACAGCCTGAGAAAAAGGTACGAATCCGAGCGTGTCAAATACGAACGCCAGTTGCTCAGCTTTGAAGAGACTATGAATGAGAAGCTGGCAATCGAATCTGGAAGTGAGCTGGCAAAGCAAATAGACGAGATATTATCATACAGAGATGTCGAAATGAACAACCTCTGGATTTATATTATGACCAACGGTTACGCGGTGCTCTTTATTGATAACGCCTCGGCAGGTTCAGAGGCCACCGATATTTACGGAACTTCTCTTGCGTATGATGAGACATGTCAGAAGCTGGTTAGTATAAGGGAAATATGCAGTGACATCGGATTTGAACTTTGAAAATCTTGACTTGCCTTCAATCAGCATAGTAAGGACGACGCCGAGGGTGTCCGAAGACGAACTTTTTTCGCACAAGCGATGCTACATCGGCATCAGTCTTGATAATCCCGGTTTCCAAGGCAAGAACTTTCAGGCATTGCTGCTATGGGCCATTGGAAATTTTGAGCAGTGTCTGGTTGTGGTGGGGGACTATCTGTGCCGATTCAATGAACAAATCTTTAACCATCCGGGTTGTGATGAGGCCGTCGGGGCCGCCCGGCGGCGAGGCGATTCGTTTATGCGCAAGGCAGTGCAATTTTTCGAACAGATTCCAACAAGGCGACTTGCCGTGACAAGATGGGAACCATACCTGCAGAGCGAAGAGTATAAAAAGGCTAAAGTTATTCTGGACGAGCTTTTCGCTTCGGAGCCGGCCTTTCGGGCTTCGATCGAAAGAGATGCTTTTTCTTTTGTGAAGCGGCAGACAAGACGCGATCGAAAGCCGATCGTTGCGACCGAAGAGGCGATAGAACTTTCATGCCGTTATCTTTTGGAGGAGATAACGGTTTTTGCCGCACTGTCGGCGCAGGGCTGGGAAGTGGAACTTTATCCCGGCCCCGAACTGGGCGTGCTTGTCGATATTGCAAAGGGCCAATATGCACGTGCACCGGAAGGTCTGACCAAAAGAATTAACGTCGAACTTGCAATACTCCCCAGCGGAGCCGGTTAACCATGGGCACTGTTGTAGTAAGCGCACTTTTACTTGCATTCATTGTTTACGTAACGGTGGGGCTTTGGCTCGGCAGCCGGACGAAGGGAATCGCTGATTTACTTCCTGTGCAGTTGAGCAGGCAGGCCCGCGTGGATAGTGCCTCCGAATTTTCTTCCAGTACCGTTGCAACTACCATCTCATTGGCCACTGTTGTCATGGCCTTTTTTGAGTTAGCCGGTCGTTTCGGCGTGTGGCTTTTCTGGACGGTGGTTACCACGTCAGCCGGCCTGCTTGTTGTACGTTTCTTTGCAAAGAGAATCTGGCAGCGCATGTCTGTTTACGATCACCGCCCGACATTGCATGAATTTTTGGGCACGGAGTTCAATTCAGAATTGCTTTCGTACGTAGGTGCTGTTTGCGCCAGTTTGGGATTTCTCTTTGCTTTTGCGGTTGAACTGACGGTCGGGTCAAAGTTCTTTGCAGCGCTTGTTCCTGGCGTACCGACGTGGCTTGTAGTGGTGGTTCTGTCGGTAGTTGCATTCGTTTATACCGCGCTGGGCGGTTTTCGCGCGGTAATCGTAACCGACAAGATACAAATGATTTCGATTTGGCTCCTGCTGCTTGCGCTGCCTGTATTTTACCTGTACTACGTCCTGGCCCACGGCGGCTGGGCCGAGAATCTTGCGAAAATACCGTTGCAAATTTTAGATTTTTCTTACAGGGATGGGTTATGGGCTTTTCTTCTCGGCATCTTCGTTATTAACGTCCCGGCCTTTATCTCGGATATGAGCATTTGGCAGCGAATTGCCGCAGCGCAGAAGAATCAAACAGTGACGGGTGGATTGTTAAGGAGTGTACTCAGTTCCGCGGCCACGTGGGGGCTTTTTGCGCTTCTTGCATGTTTTGCATTTATGATAGTCACCCCCACCGGCGGCGTTAATCCGCTGATTTCTGTGGTCAAGGTTATCGGCGGCACCAAAGGAGTTCTTGCCGGCTTTGTTTTATTCTTCACAGCACTCGGATTATATGGTGCTATGCTGTCAACCGCATCGACTCAACTTATTGCAGTCTCGCATACATTGTATGAGGATGTTTTTTCGCGCATAAGAAAGCAGGCGCTAAAAGAAAGGCTCGCCTCAAGAAAGGAACTGCGTATCTCCAGGTCCATACTTATAGCCGCGGCGATAATCTCGACTGTACTCGTTCAGCTCTTGTCGGGCGCGGGATTTTCCATAGCTGACCTTGTCTTTGCAATATATGGGGCGCAATTGGGCCTTTGCCCGCTTGTGATAAGCTGCCTGCTGCTGGATAGACAGCGTCTTATGCGGGTGTCTAACTGGGCGGCATTGGCGGTAGGTGCAGGATTTGTCACCGGGTGGGGCACCGCCATATACGGCAGATTTACAGGTAACACAAGCCTGGTTTTTCTGGCGCCTGTTTGCAGCCTGATTATTTCAGCGGCAATACTTTGCACCGGCTTTGTGGCCGGCAAAACGACAAACTCACAGGTAAGAACATGACCTGGATATTGATAAAAGCAATCATCAAAGCTCGAAGAGAAGGCTTGCTGCGCCTGGTGCCGGCGACAAGCGCGACCCGCCTCGATTGTCTTAAAGATAAATGCGCAAAGTGCTGCCGTACTTTAGGTACGCCCGTGGTGACATCACAGGAAGCTAAAAAGATAGGGTATCAGTCGATCCTAAAAGGCAAACACGGGATGTTTGTAAAATCGAATAATTCTGTCTGCTGTCTGCTTAAAAACGGCCTTTGCTCGGTCTATCCGGCCAGGCCGAGGGGTTGTCGGGAATACCCATGGTACAACATAGATAGCCGGCTTTACTACGATTCCGGCTGCCCGGGAATCAAACATGATGAAGACAAACGTCCCATCGTTAATGACATCCAGCCCCTTGAAAAATTTTTCCCTCTGACACCGCAGCTCATCCTAAGGCTGGTCAAAAGAATCTGTGTTAAAAAATAGATATAATAACCGCGGCGGGGAAGAAAACAGCCATAGGCAATCAGACGCAATAGTGATTACTATATTCCATCACTACTGTTCGGTTATAAGTCGAATAACATCAGCCGGCAAGTCTTCACAAATTATACAAGAATGGGCAAAAATATCGACCGGATAAATCATGGTCAGATATCGTACCGATGCCATACGGTAATAATATTATATCTTATCGAAAATTTTCCATATAAAGTCGTGCAATAGTATTTGAGATTGTAAATTGAGCAAGGTTTGCAGCCTTGCTCGTTTTAGTATATAATCAGGGTTCATTTACTGAAAACTCGCTGAGCTTGTAGAACATGTCCAAGGGATTGAAAAACAAGGCAGAGTGGTATACGGTTGTCTCTCGAACCGAAGAGATTGCCTTGGCCGCCTCATCTTTCGGGTTTATCTACCGGCCAACGGAAAAAATTCCCGTTATTGTCGTTGACAGTTTTCCTGCCCTGGGCAAGTTGGCTGCTGTTCGCTTTATCGAATGGGTTCAGGCTAATCCCGGAGGAGTCATATCGCTACCAACCGGCAAAACTCCTGAATACTTCATCAAATGGGTGAATCACTTTTTCCATAATTGGCATGATAGTTCTATCGGTGCCGAGCTGGAAGAAGCAGGGATTGATTCATCAAAAGTGCCGGACATAAAAAGTCTTCGTTTTGTTCAAATGGACGAATTTTATCCGATAGATTCATCTCAGGTAAACAGCTTTTACTACTATGTGAATAAGTTCTACATCAAAGGTTTCGGCCTTGATGCGAGCAAAGCCATGTTGATCGATGCATCAAAGATTGGTTTGAGCCGTGACCAGACTATTAATGAAGTATGGCCGGACAACCATGTTGATCTCAGCCTTCGATATCGCCATGCAAAAAAACACCTTGAGGAAAAGCAAAAGTTTGTTTTGGAGCGCATAGACCAGTGGTGCATGGAATATGAAGACCAAATACGCAAGATGGGCGGAATTGGTTTTCTTCTTGGAGGCATCGGGCCGGACGGGCATATAGGCTTTAACATTTCCGGTTCGGACCATAACTCAACGACTCGCTTATGCCCTACAAACTATGAGACGCAGGCTGACGCTGCTGTTGACTTAGGAGGTATTGAAACAGCCAGGAAGCGTCTTGTCATCACTATAGGCCTGAGAACCATAATCCGAAACAGGAACTGTACTGCTATTATTATTGCCGCCGGAGCCTCGAAAGCTTCCGTGATTGCAAAGGTAATCCAGTCGAAACCGGATGTTGATGTTCCCGCCACCGTCCTGCAGAAATTACCGAACGCACGGTTTTATATCACTCGTGGTGCATCTGAGCAGTTAGCGGAGCGCAGGTTACAAGTAATTGAATCCTCTGAGGAGGTATTGTGTGACGAAGAAGTAGAAAGGATTCTTGTAGACTTAGCTGTGCAACGTAATAAGCTACTGTTGGATTTAAATGAGCATGATTGTGCGAGTGATCCTGTTGCGACAGTATTAGTGGCCAAACGGAATGAACCACTGTCTGAGTCGGCCCTTTTGGCTCATAACAGCCTTGTCAGAAAAATAGAAAGAGGAATGGAAACTCTGGAAGGCAAATGTTTTTTGCATACTGAGCCCCATCATGATGACGTAATGTTGGGTTACTTCGCCCACGTAGTACGCCATTTTCGCAGAGCAAGCAACACGCATCATTTTGTTACATTTACAAGCGGTTTCACATCCGTGACCAATCACTTTATGAAGGAACAATTGGCAACTTTAAGAAAATTCCTCCGGTATCCTGGTTTCAGAGGATTGCTTGACAGCGGGTATTTTGACCCGGGCAATCTTATGTATAGGAACCGTGACATATGGCAATATCTTGACGGAATAGCTTCTCGTAGTGAAGAGCTTAAGGCCGAAGGCTGTGCCCGGAGGCTGTTGCGAAATCTGATTGAAATATTTGATGAGAGCTTCAATACGAATTTGGAGGAGCGTATTAAAGAACTTGAGTGTTATTTTGACAAGGCCTATCCTGGTAAACATGACCCAACCTATATTCAGCGTCTCAAAGGCATGTGCCGAGAGTGGGAAGTGGAATGCCTGTGGGGTTATTATGGGTGGAACTGCGATAACATAAGACATTTGCGACTCGGGTTTTATACCGGCGATATATTCACAAAAGAGCCAACAATGCAAACTGATGTCCTTCCCATCGTCAATGTGCTGAAACAGATTGAACCAGATGTCATAACAGTTGCACTTGACCCCGAGGCCAGCGGTCCTGATACACACTATAAGGCGTTACAGGCGACCGCAGAAGCATTAAAAGTCTATGAGAAGCAGTCGAGAAAAAAAGAGATAAAGATATGGGCTTACCGCAATGTCTGGTACAGATTCGATACATCGGAAGCTAATATTTTTGTGCCCGTTAGTCTTTGTATGTTCTCAGTAATGCAGGAGGCATTTCGTAACGCATTCATCACTCAGAGGGACGCCTCATTTCCAAGCTATGAGCACGATGGACCTTTCTCCGAGTTGGCTCAGCGTATCCAGGTAGAGCAGTACCAGAAGATTAAAACGTGCCTGGGGCGGGAGTGGTTTTACGGTCATCAAAGCCCACTTATAAGGGCCACGCGCGGCTTTGTGTTTCTGAAGGAAATGGAACCAGAACAGCTTTACCAATCATGCCGAGAACTGAAACGTACAATTGAAAATAATATCTAATTTATCTTAGAAGTTTATTTGGGAGTGGTAAAAGGAGGTTTTTTTTTAGAAAATATTATTTATGATCCAAATATGTGCTTAGTAATGTATGTACATTGCTATCCTGGCAATACATTTAAAAGTTTAATGTGTTAAGAGGCAGTCAAAATGAAATGTAGATTGTTAGTTGCTATGTTGTTTGTTTGTATGACCGCATCATGTGCGTTTGAACAAGCGCCGGCAGGTTATAGTAAGTTATGGGAAGATACTTTTGATGGTACTTCGTTGGATACTTCCAACTGGACCATCGGCTGCAAAGACCCTGAATCCGGTGATTTAATTGGGGGTGCCCAGGGAGGCGGCCTGTTAAATACTAATTACGCAGGTTATATAACCGCTGAAGACGTATGGGTCGCAAACGGTAATTTGTATCTTCAGAATCAAAAACGAAGCTACACAGGTACCGATCCTGCCGGTACATACGAGTATACAACCGGCTGGATAATGTCAATGCATAAAATGTATTTCAATAAAGGTTATCTTGAAATGCGTGCACAGTTTCCCTCGGGCGACAAAGTATGGCCGGCGTACTGGCTTATAGCTGAAGACCTTGTCTGGGGACCGGAATGGGATATATTTGAGTATTTCGGTTACAGGCCCGATTACGGCCATGATGTAATGGTAACGGCTCTCGCTTACGACGTAGAACCTAATATGGGCTGGAAAACCAAACCGATCCACGATTTCGATGCAACTTATGATTGCCAGGCCTGGCATGTCTATGGTTTCCAGTGGGGCCCGGACAGTGCAACATGGTGGATAGATGGAGTCGAAGTTGCCCACGTGGCCAATAATATCGGAAGCAACTGGCCAAATGAGGATATGTATATTGTTTTAAATAACGGCGTCAGGACCGCTTCGCCTGATACAAATACGACCTGGCCGAATCATTTGGTAATTGATTATATCAAGTATTATCAGACCGGTAATACACCTGATTGATCGCAGAATGTTTATCAATAACTGTATGAAAATATATTTGGAAGTAAAGAAAGGATAAGTATCAACTTAGAGCCTGTAACAATACCCGGCGAAACCCAGTATCAGTACAGAAAACAACGGTTTTTATATAGTTTTGATACAGGCTCTTAGAATAAAATGAAACCAACTTTGTTAATACTCGCCGGTGGGATGGGAAATCGTTACGGCGGCCTTAAACAAATTGATCGTGTCGGCCCCAATGGTGAAATCCTTCTGGATTATGCAGTTTACGATGCCCTTGGCGCCGGTTTTGGAAAAATCGTCTTCGTAATTCGCCACTATTTTGAGGATGCGTTCAGAAAAACGATAGGCAGTAAGTATAACGGCCTTGCTGAAACGGTGTACGCGTATCAGGAGCTGGATTCCTATGTTGCTGACTTTGAAGTTCCATCTGGTCGTTCAAAGCCATGGGGAACGGGGCATGCAGTGATCGTCGCTAAGGATGCAATTAACGAACCGTTTGCCGTTATTAATGCCGACGATTTCTACGGGGCCGAGAGCTTCAAAAGCATAACAACGTACTTAGGAAGGCCCGGCCCCGATGATGAATATTACATGATTGGTTATAGATTACGCAACACGTTATCTGAGTACGGTCAGCTGTGTCGAGGTGTTTGCCAGTGCGATGAAAATTGTTTACTAAGGAGCATTGTCGAGCGGAAAGGAGTTAAAAGAAGTGGCAATCTGATTTGTTATCTTGATGAAACCGGCCAGGAAAGACCTTTGACGGGTAATGAGGTTGTTTCAATGAATCTTTGGGGATTCAAACCACCGATTTTCGGACATTTCCAGCGACTGTTTAATGACTTTCTCAAGGAACACGATACAGCTTTGGATTGGGAGTTTTTTATCCCCTCAGCGATAAACGACCTTATAGTCCTTGGTGAAATTCGTGTGAGAGTACTTTCAACACCGGCCGATTGGTTCGGGCTTACTTATCAACGTGACAAAGCTATTGTCAGTGCGGCCATTAGGAAATTGATTGAGCAAGGTCGTTATCCTGAAAGACTTTGGAAATAGCATATAATGTTTGATACCAAATCGATTGTGAAACAGTTCCAGGTCTGTGGCGAACCGGTTGATGCTCAGCCCTATGGCAGTGGACACATACATGATACCTACGTTGTAAAATGTCACCAGGGGGAGATATATCTGCGTTATATTCTCCAGAGAATAAATAACAGAGTGTTCAAAAAACCTGCAGCGGTGATGGAAAACATTGTCCGTGTTACCACTCATATTCGAGGAAAGTTGAATGATGTCGAGGCCAATGATATCAATCGCCGTGCACTGCAAGTTGTACCGGCTCGGGAAGGTCGTGCATATTTTCGCTGTCCTGAGGGTAATTATTGGCGAATGTACAACTTCATCGAAAATGCACAGAGCTACGACACCATTGACTCTTTAGACAAACTTTACGAGGCGGCTCGAACGTTTGGGTATTTTCAGAATATGCTGAGCGATTTTCCAGCCCCTCCTTTACATGAGACAATTCCCGGTTTCCATGACGGCCCCAAGCGATTTAGAGCGTTTCAAGAAGCTCTTGAGGCGGATGCTTGTGGTCGCGCACAAGGATCATCAATGGAAATAGATTTTCTACAAAGCCACGCATGGATTTTTGATGTTCTACCCAAGTTGGTTGAAAGTGGCGATATCCCGATTCGTGTTACTCACAATGATGCTAAGATTAATAATATTCTATTTGATAATAACACCGGCAAAGGCCTTTGTGTCATCGATCTTGATACCGTTATGTCTGGATCGGCATTGTATGACTTCGGTGATATTGTTCGCACGACTATAAGCGACGCCGCAGAGGACGAGAAGGACCTGTCGAAGGTCACGATTGACCTATCTCGATTCGAGATGGTTGTCCGAGGGTATCTTTCCTCAGCACAAGCATTTCTAAATAAAACAGAGATAAATAACCTTCTGCTTGGCGCTAAAACCATTGTCCTGGAACAAGCAGTTCGTTTTTTGACGGATCATCTTTCAGGTGATGTTTATTATAAAGTACATCGCCCAAACCACAACCTTGACCGTTGCAGGAATCAATTTAAACTCGTCAGGCTTATGATAGAACATCAACAGGACATGGACACGGTTGTAAACAAATACTCCTCCGGAATCGGAAGAAACTAAAATCAAGGCTTTTTTAAGCATTAATGTTTCAGCGAAATATATAATGAAAGTAATCGTAACTAAGTGTCAGGGAGAACAAATATGAGTAAACAGTTTAATCGCAGGGATTTTCTGAAGACAACAACAATTGCCGGCTTTGGCGCGATAGCGGCAGGTACAGCTATTACGGGTTGTACTGATCAGTTATTCCATCCCGGACAGGCGAATATGATAGGTTATAGGGCAAAGCCTGTAGACCGTATCCGGATGGCTTTTATAGGTGTCGGAAGTCAGGGGTCGAGCCATGTGAGAAATTTCCTGAAGATCGAAAATGTTGAGATCAAGGCAGTCTGCGACATAATTGAAAGCAAGGTTGGGCGAATACAAAAGTGGGTCCAGGAAGCAGGCGGGAGAAAACCCGAGGGTTACTCGCGAGGAGAATTTGATTTTAAGCGGATGTGTCAGAGAGATGACCTTGACCTTGTGTTTATCTCCACACCGTGGAGATGGCATGTGCCTATGTGCCTGGAGGCGATGAATACCGGTAAACATGCCGCGGTCGAGGTTCCTGCGGCAATAACGATAGATGAGTGCTGGCAGTTGGTAGTAACTTCCGAGAAGACGCAAAGGCATTGTGTAATGATGGAGAACTGCTGTTACGACCGCATCGAACTTATGATACTTAATATGGTTCGTCAAGGCGTTCTTGGTGAACTGACGAATGCCGAATGCGGGTATTTGCATGATCTCAGGGAAGTTAAGTTCGATAACCAGGGCGAAGGTTTGTGGCGAAGGGCGCATTCGATAACACGTAACGGCGATCTGTATCCTACTCACGGCCTGGGCCCGGTCGCCCAGTGTATGAATATCAACCGCGGTAATCAGTTCGACTACCTGGTATCGATGGCGACGAAAACGCGGGGGCTAAATATTTACAGCGAAAAGAGGTTCGGAGCCGACAGCCCGCAGGCCAAAGAGAAATATGTGCTGGGCGATATAGTAACTTCGATGATACGGACGGCCAACGGCGAGACGATCATTTTTCAACATGACACCAACTCGCCGCGGCCGTACAGCCGGGATATCCTTGTCCAGGGAACGAAAGGTATTATCAGGAAGTATCCGAAAACTCGTGTGCATATTGAGGGCATCAGCGAGCCGCACCGCTGGGATGATGTTGATAATTATCTTGAGCAGTATGACCATCCTCTCTGGAAGTCGATGGAGAAAAGATCCAAAGGCGCGGGCCATGGCGGGATGGATTTTATCGAGGATTACCGTCTCATTGAGTGTTTGAGAAAAGGACTTCCGACGGATATGGATGTTTATGATGCGGCGGCGTGGAGTGTTGTTTCCGAGCTTTCAGAGCGTTCAATAGCGGCAGGTTCCA
>JGI10211J14876_10001077_pt1 | contig 11952 bp, 16 predicted proteins | sample Etolagsediment_FD_14876 | JGI IMG/M metagenome (IMG submission 14876)
ATACATGCAGGAACTTGAGAAGAGTAAAGAGCATCTAAAGAGAGCACAATCTGAAGAATACTTCATCGAAGAAAATTCTCCAACCAATTCAAGTCTCTGGTCTCAGGCAAAGACTCTTGCAAAGAAAAAGTTTGATGTTTATCCATCAGCTTATGCAAACGCCTGGGCGTCAAAATGGTATAAGTCAAAGGGTGGATCTTGGAAATCAGGCAAAGGAGGTTAAGTAAGAGTTAACTTACCTATATAAAGAGTAGGTAATCTTTTACTAAAATGAACTGGAACATCCTTTTATCTTTAGGCGAAAAGATTGTTGATTGGTTTTGGAATAGTAAAGAAGTCAAAGAGTTTGTTGTAAAACTCCTTGAGCGTTATTCTGATTCCACTGACAATGATATTGATGATTCTATTGTGGAGATCGTTAGAAGTGCTCTTCTGAAATGATTGAGTGTCTTCTTGCTAGTCACGGATTAACCGTGATTTTAGCAATTGGATGGGCTATCTCTGAGTATCTTGGGGAGAACCCACACGTCAAAGCAAACGGTGTCTATCGTTTCATTAGAAACGCATTGAAGGCAATAGTCTTTTCAAATAGAAAAAAGAAATAATTTTTTGGGGGATTACTAGGTCCCCCATTTTTATAAATACAAATATAAAAAGAGATTTAACACGGGCAAAGACATGGCTCTCTGGGGAAACAACGACAACATCGGCGTTAGTAGCATTAACGCTTTAGCAAATGTAGGAACTGGTCTCGGAATCGTTACTGTTACTTCTGGTGGTACAGTTACTGGCGGCATTGGCGTTTGTACTTTCACCAATCTTGAAGTTGGCAATGTAATCACTCTGGGTCTTGGCCAAACTTCTGGGTTTGGTGTGATCACTTCTATTGCAAGTTCCACCAGTATGTCAATTACCACAACGGCGATTGACACTAGAGATTGGGATGCTGGAAATGATTACAGCAGCAGATATATGATTTTCAGTGAGCAACCAATCTACATGGACACTGATCCCGCCTTTGCACCCTCATCCTCCGATGATCAGCGTGATTATAACTCTAAGATCTATGCTGTCACTGCTGGCACTCTAGGACTCACTACAAGCGATCCTGTGAGCGGTAGAAGCGATTATCTAGATGCAGTAACTCATGGTGGATGGGTCGGAGTTGTGACCTATACCGACAACCATGGCAATCTTCGCATTAAGGCAGAGACACTAGTCGCCATGTCTGGCATCACCACTGGAAATAGAGATTACCCAATTGCTTGATAAATGAAGTTTTCTGAGTTGAACGATAAGAATTATCTTCTTTTTGCCATTAAATATTATGACAATCCTCAGTCGATAACTGAGGATGACTTTTATGAAGATATGAAGAGATTTAAATATATTAAAAGACTCTTCAAAAGATATGAGTCTTCTGGTGCATTAAAGGTTAATCTAATTTTAAACCACTTGATAATTCTTTTTAATGTTTTTGGCGAAGCGACTGTCCCACTTCTTTTCTATAAATTAGAAGAAAGTCTTTGGCCCTGTGCTAAAACCTTTCTAGTTTTTTTAAACCGATTCTCAGAATATCCAAAGTCAACATTGACAGATATTCCAATAGATGATAAGTGTATGCAAATCCTCAAAGACGTATGAGAAATAAATATCTATTGGATAGAATAATTCAAATGATTCGTGAAGAAATGAGTTTTTCTTCCGGTGGTGGGGCATTCTATCGTGGAAGCGGTCAAACAGATTCCGGTTCTCCCACAGCAGGTTATGACCCAGTTATGGATTTTGATGGAAGGAAGAAAAGGTACAAAACTCTAAGTAGTTTCTATCAAAATTCACTTAAAAGGATCAAAAAAAATGTTCGGCACAAGAAAAGTGGAAAGACTCGCGGTTCTTGAACAAAAAATTGACATTTATGAATCTCTTTCTAAAGAGATGATGGATAAACTGGAAAGAGCGGTTTCATCCATTCAAGAGAACAGCAATCGAGTTGCAATTATTTTAGAAAGACACGAACAAAGACTAGAGGATTCTGATAAGGCTGAGGAGGCAATGATCTCTCTCACAAAAAAACTTGAAAATGACATTATAAGTCTTGAAAGAAAGTTTGGTGAATTGCAAAGGATTGTCTGGACTGCAGGGGCGACACTCACGGCGATTCTTTCCTTAATTCAGATTTTGCCCCATGTTGGACTTACCTTGACACGCAGCGAAAATGTCGGTATGATCCATAGAGAAGTTCAACCCGCAAATGGATCTGATAGATTCCAAGTACATCAGTCTACTCTCCCCACGTTTACACAAGTTTAAGAAGGTCAAGTCAAACTTATATAATTTTAGATGTCCAATTTGTGGTGACTCAAAAAGGAATAAGAACAAGGCAAGAGGATACCTATATTCTGTAAAAAACAATACAAACTTTAAGTGTCATAATTGTGGGATAAGTTTATCCTTTAATAACTTTTTAAAGGATGTTGATTCTCAATTACACAAACAGTATTATCTTGAAAAATTCAAGAGTGGTTTTTCAAGAAAAAAGTCTTTACCAGATGAATCTAAGTTTGTTTTTGAGAAACCAAATTTTACACAACGTATTCATTTGCCATTATGTTCTGACATAGAAAGTGCTGGCACCTATCTTCAGAACCGTAAAGTTGATCCTACCAAATTCTATTATGCAGAAGACTTTCGTGCTTTTGTAGAAACATTTGGAAATGATCACTATAAAAATTTACGTCAAGAACCCAGGATTATTATTCCTCTATATCAGGAAAAAAGTTTGGTTGGATTTCAAGGAAGAGCATTAGATAAAAAATCTGTTAAATACATTACTGTAATGCTTGCTGAAGGAGTACCAAAGATATATGGACTTGATACAATCAATAAAGAATTACCAATCTATGTGGTCGAAGGACCCTTCGACAGCACTTTCCTTAGCAATAGTGTGGCTTTGTGTGGCAGCGATGGTGACGTTCGTTGTCTTGAGGGAAGCGATCTCGTTTTTGTTTATGATAATGAACCCCGCAATCGAGAGATTGTCAGGAGAATTGAATCTTGTATTGAAAGAAACGAAAAGGTCGTCATCTGGCCAAGTCATGTAACCGAAAAGGATATCAATGACATGGTTTTATCTGGACATGATGTTCAAAGTGTGATAAAATCTAATACATACTCCGGTCTGGAAGCAAAACTAAAATTCTTAAATTGGAAAAAGATATGAGCAACGGAATTCACGTAATTAAAAGAAGTGGTCTAGTCGAATCAATCGACCTTGAAAAAATGCACGTTATGGTCGATGAAGCATGTAAAGATCTTGCGGGAGTTTCTGCATCTCAGGTTGAAATTCAATCTGGTATTCAATTTTATGATGGGATTACTACTGAAGAAATTCAAAAGATCTTGATTCGATCTGCATCAGATTTAATTGATTTGGATCATCCCAACTATCAATATGTAGCTGCAAGACTACTTTTGTTTTCAATCCGAAAGCAAATTTATGACAAGATTCGGGAGTTTCCAACTCTCCTAGATCATGTTAAGAAATGTATTGATTGTGGCGTATATGACGCAGCAATCCTTGATAATTATACAAAAGAAGAATTTGCAAAGGTAGATCAATTCATTGATCACAGTCGAGATTTTCTATTCACATATGCTGGTCTTCGTCAAGTTGTAGACAAGTATCTTGTTCAGGATAGGAGTAGTGGGAAAGTTTATGAAACCCCACAATTCATGTACATGATGATTGCATTGACAATCTTTGCAGAATACCCTAAAGAAAAAAGACTTTCCTACGTCAAGAGGTATTACGATGCAATCTCAAAACACAAACTCAACATCCCAACCCCAATCATGGCGGGAGTCAGAACGCCTCTTCGCCAATTTGCATCTTGTGTTCTGGTTGATGTTGATGACACCCTCGATAGTATCTTTTCTAGCGATATGGCTATTGGCCGTTATGTCGCACAAAGGGCTGGAATCGGCATTAATGCGGGGAGAATTCGTGGCATCAACAGTAAGATCAGAGGCGGAGAAGTTCAGCACACAGGCGTTATTCCTTTCCTTAAAAAGTTTGAATCAACTGTACGATGCTGCACACAAAATGGAATCCGTGGCGGATCAGCTACTGTCCATTTTCCCATTTGGCACCAAGAAATAGAAGACATTCTAGTTCTAAAAAATAATAAAGGAACGGAGGATAACCGTGTACGGAAACTGGATTATTCGATACAGATCAGCAAAATCTTCTATGAAAGATTCATTCAAAACGGAGAAATCACTTTATTTTCTCCCCATGATGTCCCTGGGTTATATGATGCTTTTGGGACTCCTGAGTTTGATTCTATGTACATCAATTACGAATCAGACGATTCAATCCCCAAAAAGCGAATCGGTGCCCAAGAACTCATTCTAGACCTTCTAAAAGAACGAGCAGAAACTGGTCGTATTTACATCATGAATATTGATCATTGTAATTCTCACTCATCTTTCAAGGATAAAGTTGAGATGAGTAACCTTTGCCAAGAAATCACACTTCCAACAAAACCACTTCAGCACATTGATGGTGATGGTGAAATTGCATTGTGTATTCTTTCTGCAATTAATGTCGGTAGAGTAAAATCTGATGAGGAACTTGAAGAACTTTGTAATCTTGCCGTTCGTGGTCTTGAAGAACTCATTGATTATCAGAAGTATCCAATCATTGCAGCAGAATTAGCCACAAAGGCACGGAGATCGCTTGGAGTCGGTTTCATTGGTCTGGCACACTATCTTGCCAAACTTGGATTCAAATATGATTCACAGGAGGCATGGGATGCAGTACATGGTCTCTCTGAGTCATTCCAATATTATCTACTGAAAGCATCAAATCAAATTGCAAAAGAAAAAGGTGCTTGTGAATACTTCCATAGAACTAAGTATGCAGACGGAATTCTTCCAATCGATACATATAAGAAGGACGTGGACGAAATTAGTTCTATAGAATATCAACATGATTGGGAGTCTTTACGTGCTGATATTCTTTCTCATGGTCTAAGGCACTCAACTTTATCTGCACAGATGCCATCTGAAAGTAGTTCTGTGGTATCAAATGCTACAAATGGAATTGAACCTCCTCGCGGATTTTTGTCAATCAAGAAATCCAAGAAGGGCCCCCTTAAGCAAATTGTCCCTCAATATGCTACACTTAAAAACAACTACACATTGCTGTGGGATATGCCATCAAACGATGGTTATGTCAAAATTGTTTCTGTTATGCAGAAATTTTTTGATCAGGCGATTAGTGGAAACTGGAGTTATAATCCAGAACACTATCCAGACAATGAAGTTCCAGTTTCTGTGATGGCTCAGGATCTTCTAACAACTTACAAATATGGATGGAAAACATCCTATTATCAGAATACCCATGATCTTAAGACCGATGAGGTTTCTGACAATTCTGATAAACTTAACAATCTATTGAACGAACTAGAAAACGCACAGGAGGAAGATTGTGAGTCTTGTAAAATTTAAAACAAACACTCAGGAGAACTCAAAGATGGTTGACTCTATCACTGTTTTCAATTCTGAAACTGTTGATACTACAAAACAACCTATGTTCTTTGGAAAACCTTTGGGAATTCAAAGGTATGACACTTACAAGTATCCAATTTTTGAAAAACTAACGACTCAACAATTAGGATATTTTTGGAGACCAGAAGAAGTTTCTCTTCAAAAGGATCGAGCTGATTATCAAACTCTTCGCCCAGAACAAAAGCATATCTTTACTTCAAATTTGAAGTATCAGGTAATGCTTGATTCTGTTCAAGGAAGAGGGCCAAGTATGGCATTTGCACCATATTGCTCTTTGCCTGAATTGGAAGGGTGTATGAAAGTATGGGAATTTATGGAAATGATTCATTCCAGATCCTATACATATATTATCAAAAATGTTTATGCAGATCCTTCTGATGTTTTTGATACAATCCTCACAGATGACCGTATTCTAGAACGTGCTCATAGTGTAACTGAATCCTATAATGATTTTATTCAGTCCGCATCATCTTATTCATCAGGTAATGAATGGATTCATGTATTAGAGGGTGTTCCTGCAGCTGAATCAAATCTTTATGATCTCAAAAGAAAACTCTACCGTGCAGTCGCAAATGTCAACATTCTGGAGGGCATACGATTCTATGTGTCATTCGCATGTTCATTTGCCTTCGGTGAGCTTAAACTCATGGAAGGAAGTGCTAAAATTATATCCCTCATCGCAAGGGACGAAAATCAGCACTTAGTTATTACTCAAAACATTCTGAAGAATTGGGCAAATGGTGATGATCCTGATATGAAGAAAATTGCCAAAGAAGAAGAGTCTTGGGTAATTAAGACTTTTGAAAATGCTGTCAATCAAGAAAAACTTTGGGCAGAATATCTGTTCAGAGACGGATCTATGATTGGTTTGAATCAGAAACTACTTCAAAAATATGTTGAATGGATTGCCAATCGTCGATTAAAGGCGATTGGAATCAAACCAATTTATGAAATCTCTTCCAAAAACAATCCACTTCCTTGGACTGAACACTGGATTTCTTCAAAAGGTCTTCAAGTGGCCCCACAAGAAACAGAAGTTGAGTCTTATATTGTTGGTGGAATTAAACAGGATATGGAAAGCAATAAGTTTTCTGGATTTCAACTTTGATTAAGAGGGGCACCTGCCCCTCTTTTTTTATAAATAAATCTAGAAAAAAGTTTACTGAAAAGATGCAACCCTCCAATCAATTAAAGGGACTCGTTGAGTCATATAGTAAAGTCGGGACGGAAGATTATAACGCAATTAAGGAGTTTGAAAAAACTCTTGTAAACACCATTGGTGTTTATATGGTCAGTGAGGGATATTCCGAATCTGATGTAAATGAGTTTGTTTCCACTGCTTCTGCTGGAAAACTTGTAGAGAGATTTGAAGAAGCACTAGAAAGTGAAACTGCTTTACCTTATATCAATGAGCAAGGTAATTTTGATACAAAACTTCAATACGTTGAAGGTGCTGTCTATGCAAGACTTGATGAGGGTATTAGAACTGCTGTTAGTAGTGCCGCTAAGAAAGTCTGGCAAAATCCAAAGTTCCATAGTATGGCAAGAAAGGCAGCCAAGTATGGAGTTGCAACTGGAGTAGGATCTGCTCTTGATGATTATCTAACTGGTGGAAAAGTGAAGAAATGGGCTGGATATGCTGGAAAGAAAACAAGAGAAACACTACACAAAATTCCTGAACCCCCTTCAAACAATAAGAAAAAGAATGAAATCCCAACTTATGAAGAGTTTGAATATGTAGAAGAAATTGATGAGCAAACCGTTCTTGCTAAAAAGGGTGGTGAGTGGGTATCTCTAGACAAGAAGACTGGAAAAACTCAAAAAGTTAAACCAACTCAAGCTGCACAAGATAGATATCAACTTGCAAAAGATGTTCAGCGAGCGAGAGAAGGTGAAAGGGCTAGAGTAGCTGCCGGTTACGGATATGGCGAAGGTGGAATTGCAAGAGAAAAAATTGCAAAAGAAAAAGCAGCACAGAAAAAATCTGATGAAAGGTCTGCTGAAGCAAACAGAGCAAGACAAGAGGCGGCGAAGAGAGAAGCAGAAGCAAAGAGACAAGAAAAAAGACGTAAGACCACACCTCCTGCACCTGCACCTACTGCTGCTCCTGCACCTAAACCTGCACCTGCAAAACCAGCACCACAAAAACAAACTGGTGATCCAGAAAAGGATTATGCAACCTGGACTAAAGCAAATAAAGCACTTGCCAAGAAAGTAAAACCAGGACAGGCAGGATATGATGTTATTCAAAAGACTCTAAAGTCTATGGGTGAAGAGACTGTTGATGAGGGAATTCTTCGTACAATGAAGAAAGCTGCCAAATCTGTCCTTGGTCCTGCTAATCAGTCTCCAGAAGCTGAAAAGGCAAGAATGAATAAGTACAGACCATCTGTAAGAGATAAGGACAGAATGCGCCAGAGCGGCATGAAGGAGGACATTGAGCAACTAATTGACTTCCTCCTCTCTGAGGGGTACGCAGACACCTTAGAGGGCGCTTTTGACATGCTTGANGGTATGAGTGATGAGTGGATCAATGAGATTCTTGATATCTGCCAATTAGAAGAGGCCATGATCGAATATCTACAGGTCATGGGTGAGGCAGAAGATCATGATGAAGCTCTTTACATTCTTTCTGAGATGGATGAGGAGGCAATTGATATTCTCACCGATCAAGTTCTTGAAATTCAGGAAATGTATGGTGAGCAATATTTTAATCCATGGGAATATAGAAACCAGGGAAAAAAACCACCAGCAAGAAAAAAACCTATTGACACTAGAACTCCCGAACAAAAAATGATTGATGCTGTATATGGAAGGTACTCGGGTGATAAAAAAGGAAGTTTAGGATCTTAAATTTCAGGGGGGTTGACATACCCCCCCTTTTTTGTGTAGAATCGGCTTGTCAAAGGAGAAAAAGATGAATAGAGCTAAGCTTAAAGTTTTAGTAAGTGCTCTAAGACAAATCTTAGAGGAATTAGAGTCAGAGATTTATTCTGATACGGATTCATATATGAGAAATAAGTATACTGATTACGATGAAATTTTTGATGATGATGATGGATACCCAGACTGATAAATATTAGGGAAATAAATTCCTGAATGAGTGTCTAAAAGTACAGAATATAACAATCCCTGGATCTATTATGGGAATCCGTTTGGGAGCTCTGATATTGGGGATTACTATGGGTTTGTTTACCGTATTACCTGTAAGACCACCAAGCGTCGATATGTTGGGAGAAAGTACTTTTGGTCGAAAAGGAAACCAAAGGGAAAGAGTCGAAGAGTTACAACAGAAAGCGACTGGAAAAATTATTATGGATCTTGTCCAGAATTAAAGGAAGATATTGCAAAGTACGGAAAGGAAAATTTCAAGAGAGAGATTCTTTCTTTGCATGAGACTCCTGGACGTGTGAATTATGAGGAAACACGTCAGTTATTTTTGAATAATGTGCTCACGGAAGCCCTTGACGATGGGATTCCTGCGTTCTACAATTCAAATATTTTGGGACGGTACTACCGTAAAGATTACTTTAAGGGTTGACAAGGTATAAATACTCACTTATAATTTGATGGTCATGCGATTTTGACGTGACTTCAGAGCCGTGGGATCTGCCCCTGAGACGGGGAAGTGCGCTTTTCCTAGACGGATGTAGAGTTCAATTTAATTTAGTGCGTTTATTTTCAACTTTCCTTTTCGCCATTGCAGCACTGGGATTTGTAACCCCAGAGGCAAAGGCATCAAGCGGATGTACTTCCGCATCACATTATGGAGTAGGTGATGGTTATCATGGCAGAACAACTGCCAATGGTGAAACCTACAATGCATATGGTAATTCGGTGGCACATCGTTGGCTACCATTTGGGACCAGACTGAAAGTGACGAATCAGTCAAATGGCAGATCGGTGATTGTTCGNGTNAATGACCGAGGACCATATGTTGGAGGTCGAGATCTTGATCTTTCTTATGGTGCATTCTCTTCTATCGCAAGTCCATCACAAGGACATGTAAGAGTTTGTTATTCAAGAGTTTGAACTAAATAGTGGGGAGTGAATTCTCCCCATGAAATTTAATTTTCATTTCGGTAAGAAAAAAGCATCACTAAAGACTATTGTAATTCTAACTTTATTAGTTGCTGCTCTTGCTGGAATTTTTAAAATAGAAGAAACAAAAATCTGGGATATTGTGTATGAAGCGATTCTATACTTTGATCCAGACAGTCCACTAATACCAGAACTACAAAAAGATCCTGGTATTGTCGAAAGGAAAGTTGAACGAACTGTAGATAAAGCAATTCGTGAGTATGAGGACTTGACAGGAGATACTGGAGAGGTTAAAATACCAGAACCGAGATTCATTGAAGAACCAGGAGATTCGCCTCTTGGTGGACCAATGAGACTCTGTGCTCCTTGGCTTGACAGCTGCCCAGACAACTGATATAATTAGTAGTGTCCAAGAGGATGCAACACCTGATATCTCGGACAGGGGTTCGATTCCCCTCATCTCCACTCATGGGGATGCCATGGTCTCGACGAGGTGTTAAGATTGTATCTGTTGACGGGGCAAAAAACAGACGCAAAAACCGTCGAAACCGCAGCGAATAATATCGTTGCATTCTCCCGTCAAGCAACCCCTGTTGTTGCCTGACCTATATAAGGGAGATGGGGGATAGATCATCCTTCTAATCCAAATGATCCTATTGGGGTGGAATGCCCCATAATGGGCGTATGGTGAAGTGGATTATCACTAGGAGCTTCTACCTCCTCATCCCTGGTTCGAATCCAGGTACGCCTGTTTAGATAAAACAACTAAAAAATATAAATAATAATGTAATATCCATTAATAATATGGAATGTGTAACTTGTGGGAAACAACATAATAATCCAAAATTTTGTAGTAGGAGTTGTGCCGCTAAATGGACTAATGTCCATTATCCTAAAAAACAAAAAATAAGAGTAGATAAATCCTGTGAAGTTTGTGGAGTTTCTATTGATTATAGGAGTAAAAGGTGTATTAAATGCTCTAGTTTTTTGGGAGATATGACATTAAAAGAAGCAATTTATGAAAAACACCATAGGTCTTCTGCATATGCTTTAGTGAGAACGAGAGCAAGGTCAGAAGCAAAAAAATATAATATGAATACTTGTGAAAAATGTGGATATAATAAGCACGTTGAAATAGCACATAAAAAAGGTATTTCTACTTTTGAAGGTAATACACTGATTAGCGTTATTAATGCTAGAGAAAACTTAATGGCACTATGTCCAAACTGCCACTGGGAATATGACCACAATCTTTGGACTTGACACACCCAATAAAAAATGATATAATAGTCTTATAAATAAAACTACTTAGGTCGAAACAAATGTCTTATCCAATGCCCAAACAGTTTAGTATTCTTGATTGCCGCTATTGGCATATTGAGGGTACTCCCCTGTTTGCGGATATGGATAAACATATGTAAGATGTAATTCATAAAAGCAAAAAGAACAGGGGAGAGAAACTCAAAGTTTCCTCCCCTTTTTTGTTGCCTTGTGACAGTTTCCTAAGTGACCACCAATCCTTCCCCAGAGATCAAACGGTGGTATTTTATAGAAGTGGTTGAGAGACCACCAGCACCTTGACAATTTAAATCCTTCGGGTCTGTAACTCAATTGGTAGAGTAACGGGCTTTTAACCTGGAAGTTGTGGGTTCGAGTCCCACCAGACCCATAAGGGAGAAAGGCTACTATTAGATATGTGTGGCGGCAGTCTGTAAAACTGTTACATAAGAACCGTTGGGGGTGCAATTCCCTCTTCTCCCACCTTGGCCCTATAGTGAAGTGGTCTATCACGCCTACCTGTCTAGTAGGAATCTGGGATTCGAATTCCCATAGGGTCGTTGCCTTCGGGCACATGTTCCTGTCGTCTAATGGTTAGGACGCTGCCCTTTCAAGGCGGAAACGAGGGTTCAAATCCCTTCAGGAATATATCTGGGAGTAGCTCAGTTTGGTAGAGCTGGGTGTTTGGAACGCTCAAGTCGCAGGTTCAAATCCTGCCTCTCAGACTTGGGAACATAGCTCCAATTGGTAGAGCACTTGATTGAAGATCAAGGTGTTATCGGTTCAAATCCGATTGTTCCCCCCTTAGGAATGTAGCTCAGATGGTAAGAGCGCACGACTGATAATCGTGAGGTCGTCGGTTCAATCCCGACCATTCCTACTTGGAAGATTGGCAGAGCGGTTAATGCAGCGGTTTGCTAAACCGTGAGGGTAAAACCTCCGTTGGTTCGAATCCAACATCTTCCGCCTTGGAGGGGCAATCCGATTGGCGACGGAACCTGTCTTGAAAACAGTTGAGTGTAAAAGCCTTGGGGGTTCGACTCCCCCTCCCTCCGTTGGAGA
>JGI10211J14876_10001078_pt1 | contig 11949 bp, 19 predicted proteins | sample Etolagsediment_FD_14876 | JGI IMG/M metagenome (IMG submission 14876)
ATATTATAGATATTTTAAAAACTAGTATTAATGATTATATAATTTTTAAATTATTATATAAAATATAAATATTACCTTTATATATCAATTAAATATTATATTGTTGTTTAATAATTTTATTATTTCTTCCAATAAATGACATGAATATATATATATTTTAAAATAATAAATTATTTTAAATATATATATGAAAAATTTAAATAATAAAGAACAAAAAAATTTATTAGATATTAGTGTTAAAATTTCATTAATTATACAAATAATTGTTGGAATTATTAGTATATTTGGTATTTTTATTAAATTAGATAAAAGTAATCTAATATTAAATAGAATTTTAATTATAGATACTATAGTGCAGATAATTGAGTTTATATTTTATGTATATTTATCATTAAATCTATACACATTAAATAATAATATAATTGCTTCACAACGTTATATTGATTGGGTAATAACAACACCAATTATGTTATATTCAACAATATTATTTATGGAATATGAAAATAATCGTATAGTAGGAAAAAACACAACTATAGATAGTATTAATAATAAATATGGTAAAGAAATATTGTTAATTTTATTATTTAATTTTGGTATGTTAGTATTTGGATATTTAGGTGAAATAAATTTAATTAATAAAAATATTGGTATACCATTAGGATTTGTATTTTTTGGATTTTCATTTAATAAAATTTGGGAAGTTTTTGCACAACAATCAAATATATCAGAAAATTTATTTTATGTTTTATTAGTAATATGGGCTTTGTATGGTGTTGCAGCTATGTTTTCTGTTATTCCAAAAAATATAATGTATAATTTATTAGATATTATTGCTAAAAATTTTTATGGACTATTTATATTTTATATTATTTTACAAAGATATATGGAAAATAATAATATTAAAAATATAAATGAATTATTTATAAGTATTATAAAATTGAAATAAATTATAATAAAAATATAAAAGTAATTTAATAATGGATCTAGTATCCATAGCAGATCTTTCACAAAAAAATAGAGAAGAATTAATAATTTTAGTATTTGAATTATTTTATCCAAATAGTAAAATTAAATATAATAAAATTTTTATAGATTCACTTTTATATAGTTCTGTTTTTATTAAACAAATATATTATAATAATTATATAGATCCATATAATTTTGATAAAGAATTTGGATGTGGAACATTTCAAGAATTAGTTGATTGTTTAAGAGAGAAAAATGGTGAAAATTATAATTTACAAAATATAATAGATAATTTTCTCTCAGTTAAAATAGATTAAATATATAATATTAATATATATATGAAACCAATATATATTAATATCATTTTTTATATTTTATCTATTAATAGTTTTATTATACATAATATAGTATATAAACCAATTAATAATAAAAAAATAATTATGTATTATGACGAAACGCGTAATTATGATAATCCAATAACTATTTTACCAAATAGACAAACACAATTAATAATAGATAATTGGTTAAATGCAACTATAGCACTTAAAAATAATAATATAAATATATTACCTGAAGATTTTATAGATACAAATATATCAAAAGATTTATATGAATTTAAAGTTTTTTTATCTATCAATAAAAATTCAATAAATAATGTTTATTTTTCTTGGATACCTGAAACACATAAAGAAAATAAACAAGTAGTATATTTAATAGCTGGTAAATTTTTAAATAGTGAATTACATATTTATAGAATTGCACAAAATCCATATGCTGCAAATTTACTAAATATTAATAGCAAGGATTTATTATTAGATTTACATAATTATTATAAAGATAATACAGCTATTAAATATTTAAAATTTGATGAATTACATAAATATGATAAAAGATATTTATGGTCATGGAGTATTTAAGTATATTGATTATTAAATTGACTAAAACTATTCAACCAAGGAACTGGTAAATAAGGATTATTTTTTCCAGCTTTATAATTAGGAACTTTTTTACATTCAAATGAAGGCTCTGGACAACGTGCACAAGGAGGACATGGAGGACATTTTGTTTTACAATTTCCACAATTTAATGTTGGACATTGAGGGCAAACTGGAGGAACAATTTGTGATTTTAAAATATATAAATCTTCATCACCAACTGGTATTTGAGATCTAGGAATTCCTTGCTGATATTCTAATCTTTTTTCTTTACGTTTTAATTTATTTAATTCTTTTTGATATTCTTGTTGAAGTTCTTGATCATATTCACTATTAACATTTTGTCCTAAATTATTTTGATATTGTTGATTAATATTATCTTGATATTGTTGATTAATATTATCTTGATATTGTTGATTAATATTATCTTGATATTGTGTTATATCATTATTTATATTTTCTTGGACTCTATTTTTAATATATTGAGGAATAGTAATATTAGGATTAACGCTCTTTAAACAAAACCACCAATCAGTTGAATTAAAAGGATAAAATTTACATTGTTCAGTTAATTTATCGCATTTACTAATACATTGTTCTTTAAAATTAACTATTCCATTTTCCTGAGCTTCTTTTTCACATGCATTTATACATCCTTGATCAAATGTATTTTGGACATTTGGACCTTGTTCAAAACCCTCTAAAGTTTTTTTATTGTAACGATTACCAATACATGCAAATATTATAATAGCTGCTAATAATAAAATAAAATATAGATTTGTATCTTTCATATATATAAAAGGTGACGAAAAAAGTTTATTATATATTTTAAAATAATATTGATTAAAAAAAATAGCTAAAATATATAAAAAAATGACTAATAGAAAAAAAGATATTTTAAATGTATCTTATAATAATGATGATAATATTATTGAAATTGGATTAGATGAAGTTGGTAGAGGTCCAATGTTTGGACGTGTCTATACTGCAGCTGTTGTATTACCATTAAAATCATCAAATTTTGATTTTAGTATTTTAAAAGATAGTAAAAAATTTCATTCTGTTAAAAAAATTAAAGAAGTTTCAGAGTATATAAAAAAAAATTGTTTATCATACTCGATAACATGGAAAGATGAAAAAACAATAGATAATGATAATATACGTATTGCAACATTTAAATCAATGCATGATGCTATAAATAATATTATTGATAAAAATAAAAATAATAATTATTTTATTTTAGTTGATGGAAAAGATTTTATTCCATATAATATTATTGATAATAATAGTATGATAAAAAATGTTGAATACAAATGTATTGAAGGTGGTGATAATAAATATTGTTCAATTGCAGCAGCATCAATATTAGCTAAAGTAGCTAGAGATGAATATATTGACAATTTATGTCAAAATAATCCTAAATTAAATGAATATTATCAAATTGGTAAAAATAAAGGTTATGGAACTAAAGTTCATTTAGATGGTATTGAAAAATATGGTATTTCATGTTGGCATCGCAAAACTTTTGGGATTTGTAATAATACATTTGAAAATAATGAATTTAATTTATAGTTTATTGATAAAGATTACACCTAACTATTTTAATGTTTTGGGCTAAAATGAATAGGATTAACATGAATTGGACCTGGAGGATGAATATTAGGTTTTACGTGAATTGGTCCTGGATAACCTGGAGGAGGCCCCCATGTTGATGGGTCTCCTCCTATATTATGATTTGTTTGTGGTGGACTCCATGTTGCTGGATCACAACCAAAGCCACCACAATGAGTTGGAACTGGAACTGGAACTGGAACTGGATAAGGTTGAGGATAAGGATCAGGTATAGAAGATGGTGACCATGTATCAGGATCACCACCAATTATTTCTGGTATTACTACAGGCGTTAAACTATTTGGATTTTGATTATTTCTTATATATAAGAAAAAAACAGCAAGTATTACTAAAAATAATATTAATATAACAACTCCATTTTTCATAATTATATATTAATATAAGAAAAATAAAATTTTTTATATTAATTATAATGAAGGAGGCCAAGGATAAGGAGGTAATGATGGACCTAGAGGTGGACCAAATTTTTTAAAATTATTATATTTTTCACAATTATATTTATTAATATATTTCTCTCTTAAATTATCACTTAAATTATTAAATTTATTATTAAATTTATTATTATTACTCATAATTAGTGGAAATAATATTATTAATAATATTAAAAACCCAGATATAGTCAATATATTTTTACTTTTCATATATATAAATAAAGAAAATTTAACGAGATCTTTTTTTTGTTTTTTTATTATATTTTTTACCACCAATTCTAGTTGTTGTTAATCTTTTAGAATTTATAAATTTACTTGTAGAATCATCATCTCTATGTTTATAATATGATAATAATATTAATCTCATATTTTTAATTAATTTTTTTGTTTTTTCTTCTTTTTCTGCAGGTGTAAATTCTCGCATTTCATCTAAACGTTGTTGAAAACTTTTGGTAAATTCATTATCAATATCATAATCACTTTTTTTCAAAATTTTTCGGGCTTCTTTACGTGTTATTTCAGAAATAGATGGAGATTTTTGTTGTCTAGTAGTAAAATAATCAAATAATCCACCACCAGTTATCATTACTTTTTCTTCTAAAACTTTAAGTAATAATCTATCTAAATTTAAACTTTTAGATAAAGTATTTTTTGTTAAATTTTCAATATATGAATCAATAACATAATTTCCACTTGTTTGTTTTATTTTTGAAATATTTGTTTCATTAAATTTATAACCTGAACTTACATCTAGCCACCATTCTGAATATTTTTTTATTGAATCAAAGTGTTTTTTAAAATAATTAAAACATTCCATTACTAAATTTTCATCTAATCTTTCTTCTACTTCTCTTGTTAAATTTCTACTTCGTTCTAATGATTTAATTGTTTCAACATAAGGTATTAATATTTTTTTAATTAATTGTTCATTTAATAATATTGGTTGAGGAAGATAATTATAATTATCACTTTCAATATTTTTAATAGTTTTTTTAATAATATTTGGTATTTTATTTTCTGGTATACCTTCAATATTATTTTTAATTATAAATATTATATTCCAATATCTAAGATGAACGCTATTATAATTTTCTCTAGAAGAACTTACAAATTTAGTAACTCCATTATAATAACCATCTTTCATATTATTAGGAAAATCTATAATATTTTCTATACATTGTATAGCTGTATCACATTGAGCAGCAAAATTAGTTAAAATATATGTTTTTGTTAATGATTCACTTGTTGTATCTTCTGGTAATTCTAAATATTTTTCATAATCATTTATGAGTGGAATTAAATAAGTTGCTAAATTATTAATATATATACTATCTTCACTATTTAATACATTATTAGTAAATCTCCCTCCTTTTATTTTTTTTTTAAAACCCATTATATAATATATAAAGAAAATTGAATTAATTATTAATATCTATATATATTAATATGAAATGTAACTTAACAAATAAAAAAATTATATATCCAGTATTAGGAAAAGATGGATATCTATATGAACATGCAGAAATAATTTATTATTTAATTCGAAATTATAAATCACCTAAGACAAATGAATCTATGGATATTTTTGATTTAATTATTTATAGAAATAATAAACCAAAATATAATTATGGTTTTATTAAAAAAACATTTATAAAATATTTAATAAAAATTAAAAACTTTATTCTAAAATAAAATTAATTGTTTTATTAACAATAAATTTTCTGTAATTTTCACGTTTAATAAATATTTCTTTTTTATTATTATTTTTTTTTGAAAATTTCCAATCTTTAAATTTAAAAACATATTTATTATAAGTTGCTCCTCTCCATAAAGAAGAAGAAATAGCTAAATCAGCCCATATATTATCTAATATATCAGGATGACCTACATCTTTATAAATAGTATCACTATATAATTTATTTTTAACTATAATAGGATTTTGGTATTCTGGTAATATAATATCAGAATCATATAATTTTTCAGCTTTAATAGATAAAATATCAGCAAATGGAGAAATTTTTTTATTTGAAAAACCATCAAAATTTATATTAGGAATAGTTATAGGATCACATAATACTATTTTATTTATATAATTACATTCTAAAATTTTATCATTAATTGATGAATGAGAAAATAAACTAATATAATCAACTTGTAATTTATCTGTTATATCTTCAATATCTTTATATAAAAGAGGTTTATAATCTGTATTTAAAATAAGTGTAAAATTTTTACTTAATTTATTTTGAATATTTGAATATAAAAAATTTGGCATTATACCAAATAAACCTGTTGAAAAAAGTAATGGAGGGCCATTTCCTTTAATGTCAATAGATTTTCCAGAATTTAATTTAATTGAAGGTGTTAAAAAATATATTACTGCAAATATTATATAATACATATATTAATATTATAATATATTTTTATATATATATGAATAATCAATTAAAAAATAATAATAAAAATAATAATAATAATAATAATAATAATAATAATAATAATAATAATAATAATAATGAAATTAAATATAAATATTATTTTTTATCATTTTTATTAATAGTTTTTTTAATAAATATATATTTATTATTAAAATGTAAAGATAGAGTAATATACACAATTTTATTATTAAGTGTTATAACACAATTTTGTTTATTTTTTATAGTTATTTTTAATAAAAAAAAATTATTAAATTTTTTTCATAATATATATTCAGTATTAGTAATATTAGGAATACTATTTTTAAAAAATATTTATTTATCATTTTTAATATTTATTTTATTTATTGCAACAATAACGAGAGAAATTTTTAATGTATGTTTATTTTATCCTGATAAAATAAAAGGTATTAATGGAACAAATACTATTTTAGTATTAATATCAATAATATTTTTGAGAATTTTTAATGAAAAAATGTATAATAATTTATTAAAATTTTAATATTATTTTATTTATATATGAATAAAATAATAATAAATAGTGTTATATTTGCAATTATTTTAAATGTAATACTTTCATTCTTTTTTACATGGACAGCATCAATAAAAGAAAAAAATATTATTAATAAATCTGAAAATTTAGATTTTAAACAACAAATAACTTATATATTTATTAATAATGAAAAATATATATATTCCAGTACATTAATTATAGCATTTATAGTTGCACTTTCAATTGGATTATCTGAAAAAATATCAATAATTAAATAAAATAAATTTATCCATATAAATAAATTATTAAAGTCATTATTGCACCAATTGCACAAATAAAGGCTCCAATAGGATCTAATAAAATATGATCAGGTTTTCCAGTATAAACTAAATATTCTCCTATAAACCAAATAAATGCTCCAATTAAAATAAAAATTAATGTAATAATATTAAGTATTGATTTATGTTTTTTAATAAATGTATTTTTTCTATTATTATTATCAAATATTAACCATAATATAAATACACTTATAGAACCTATAATAAAACCTTCTTCCATAATTAATTTATTTTTAAATAAGTAGCTAATACTAAAACCGATACAAAATACTATAATAAATGATAATATAAATTTAATAAAATCCATTATATATTAAATTAATATAATATTAAAAATATTAATTTAATATTATAAAATGTTAGTATTAGTTTTTGATACTGAAACTAGTGGATTACCAAAAAATAGATATTCTTCAATAGTAGAAACAAATAATTTTCCATATATTTTACAATTAGCATATATTTTATATGATACAGAAAAAAATTTATTAATTGAAAAATTTAATACATTAATTAAAATAGATAAAAATGTTAATATTGAACCAAAAAGTATTGAAATTCATAAAATAACATATGAAAAAACACAAGAAAATGGTTTAGATATTAATTATGTATTAGAAAAATTTAATAAAGTTTTAACTATAACAGATTTAATAATAGGACATAATTTATCATTTGATAAACAAATGATACAAGTCGAAGGTTTACGTAATAACAATCCAATAAATTTTATACGAAATGGTTCAAATATTTCAAATTATTGTACAATGTTAAATTCAGTTAATTTATGTAAAATTTCTTTTAAAAATAATCTAAATAATTATAAAAATAATTACAAATATCCAAAACTTAGTGAATTAATTTACTTTTTATTTAAAGAAGAAAATATTAATTTTCATGATGCATTAATCGATATTATTTATACATTGAGAGCATATTATAAATTAACAAAAGATATAGATCTTTTTACTATAGATTTTAGTTTTAATAAATTATTAAATTAATATATATTATTTAATTAATTTTTTATATAATTCATTAATGACAACAAAAGTTACAGAAATAATAGAACCATATAACATTTTAATAGTATCCTCATGTAATTTATAATTTTTTATTTTATCAAACATTATATTATTAAAATTGATTTAATTTTATATTATTTTAATTATTTAAAATAACATATAATGAAAGATATTGAGGATTTTATTAAGACAAAGGGGGTTAAAACTGATGAATATAATACAATGAATCATGATGAAATTAATAAAAATCTTTCAGAATATAATATTATAATTATAGAACTACTTAATTGGATTAAATCAAAACACTATCTAACATCATTAGAACATAGTAATCAATTATATGAATTATTTAAAGTAGAATTTACTAATGCATTGCGACGACATAAAAAATTAAAACCAAATACTACAAGAAAGTCAGTTATTTTATATGTAATTAAACATTTTATTAAAATAGATGAATTGCCAGAAGATTTACAAAAATATTTTGAATTATTAAAATTGTTACTGAGAAAAAAACCTTTTAGAAATAGTTCTGGTGTTACTATTATCACACTGATTACAGCCCCTTTTCCAGAATATACAGATGAAAATGGAAATAAAAAAACTCAATCTTTTAGTTGTAAGCATAATTGTTATTATTGTCCTAATGAACCTGCACATGAAGGTAATGGTAATCAAGCTCAACCTAGAAGTTATTTATATTGGGAACCAGCTGTTCAAAGAGCTAATGAACAATCTTTTAAAGCTATTGGTCAAATGTTTTCAAGACTAGATAATTATTATGCAATGGGTCATATTTGTGATAAATTAGAAATAATTGATGAAGGTGGAACATTAACTGAATATCCTCCTGATTATTTGGAAGAGTTTCATAGAAATGTATTTTATGCAGCCAATGAATATTTAAAATTTAGAAAACTATTCCCTAATTATGATACAGAAAGTGGTGACCAATTTGATCTTAAGTTATTAGATAAACTTAGAAAACCACTTAGTATTAGAGAAGAAATTGAAATTAATAAAACTGCAGAGATCCATATTATTGGCATTTGTATTGAAACACGACCAGATGCATTAGATGATGTTTGGTTACAAAGATTTAGAAAATGGGGAGTAACTCGTATTCAATTAGGAGCTCAACATGTAGATAATGCAATTCTTAAAAAAGTTAATAGAGGTCATACAATAGAACAATTATTATGGGCAATGCAATATTTATTAGATAATTGTTTTAAAATTGATATTCATATTATGCCTGATCTTCCTGGTGCAACGCCACAAATTGATCGAGATATGTTTGATTATGTATATAGTATTGTTTGTCCTGATCAAATGAAAGTATATCCATGTGAAGTTGTTCCTTGGACTATAATTGAAAAATGGTATAAACAAGGAAAATATGAACCATATTTTGAAAATAATCCAAAAGATTTATTTGATGTTGTAAGATATTCTATGGAAACTTGTCCTAATTGGTGTAGATTACCTAGAGTAATTAGAGATATTCCATCTAATTATATTCAGTGCGGAAATACTCATGCTAATTTACGCCAAATGATTGATACTCAATTAGATCGAGAAGGTGTAATTAGTAAAGATATTAGATCTCGTGAAATTGGTCGTCATACAAACTATTATAATAAACCAGCTCAATATAGTTCTACATATTATTATGCTAATAATGGTCATAATTACTTTATAGAATATGAAAGTACAGATAAACGGGTATTATTTGGATTTATTAGACTTCGTTTTGTTGAGAAAAATAATATGACAATATTTGATGTATTAAAAAATAGAGGTCTAATCAGAGAATTACATGTATATGGAGATACTACAGCTGTAAATACTTATAATAAAAGAGGATCTCAACATAAAGGAATTGGTAAAGGCCTAGTATGGGAAGCTGAGAGAAAAACAATGGAACAAGGTTTATATGGAATTGTTGTAATTAGTGGCGAAGGAGTTAAAGGTTATTATGAAAAGTTAGGATATAGAGAAGATGATGATGGTAATTTTATGATTAAAGATTTTCCATTTTGGAAAGTTTGGTTTTATATGTTTATAAAATTTATTATTAACTATTCTAAATATTTAATTACTGAACCTATCAAAATAGAATAAAATTGATAATAAATTAATAATATTTAATATATATAAAATGGAATCAGAAAATAATGATACAATATATGATCAATTTTTATATATAATTGATCAGGCTATTGAACAAGGAGATCCTAATATATTACAACAAGCAATAAAAATATATAAAAATAAAATTTCTAATAACTATATTAAAATGGCAGAAGATATGTATAATACATTAGTAATAGAAAAAATAGATTTATTAAATATTTAAAAATAATATTTTTATAATATAATGAAAAATATTATTAAATTTTTTATTGTAGGAATAACAGGTATGATTGGTGGTATATTAATTACTAATAAAATTACTAATAAAACTACTAATAAAATTACTAATAAAATTAAAAAAGATTCTATTTGTCAAACAGATATAGATTTAAATTATATTACAAAAGCAATAGAATCATTAGAAGATCTAGAAAGTATAAATAATGGAACATATAAATGGAAATTTGTATAATAATTTAAAAAGAATTTTATATAAATTATTATATGAAGATTGAAAATGAGGTTAAGCTTACATTTGATGATGTAATGATTAAACCTAAACGTAGCACTTTAGTTTCTAGAAATAATGTTTCATTAGTAAGATCATTTAACTTTAGACATTCATCACAAAAATGGGAAGGTGTTCCAATTATTGCAGCAAATATGGATACAATTGGAACAATATCAATGGCAAATGAATTAACAAAACATAGAATGTTAACAGCATTACATAAATTTTATACATCAGAAGATTTAACAAATGTAAATTTAAGTAATAGTATTTTAACAATAGGTGAGGGTAAAATTCCAGATTTTTTAACGGATAAAAAATTTTATGATAAATATAAATTTTTATTAGTTGATGTTGCAAATGGTTATAGAGAATGTTTTTTAGAATTTGTAAAAGAATTACGAGAGAAATTTCCTAATAAAATTATTATTGCTGGAAATGTAGCAACAAGAGAAATGACAGAGGCATTATTACTTGCAGGAGCAGATATAGTTAAAATTGGTATTGGCCCAGGTGCAGTATGTACTACTCGTAAAGTAACAGGTGTTGGATATCCTCAATTATCTGCAATATCTGAATGTGCTGATGCTGCTCATGGTCTAAATGGTCATGTTATTGCTGATGGTGGTTGTAAATCTCCTGGTGATATTGCAAAAGCATTTGGAGCAGGAGCTGATTTTGTTATGTTAGGTGGTATGTTAGCTGCTCATGATGAATGTGAAGGAGAATTAGTACAAGAAGGAACTGAAAATTATAAAATATTTTATGGTATGTCAAGTAGACCAGCACAAGAAAAATATTATGATAAAGTAGCAGATTATAGAGCATCGGAAGGTAAACGAGTTAAATTAAAATGTAAAGGACCAGTTAATGAAACAATAAAAGAAATATTAGGTGGATTAAGAAGTTCTCATTCATATATAGGTGCTACAAATATAAAAAATTTTCCAAAATGTTGTACATTTGTGAGATGTACACAAACAACAAATGAGGTATTTTCAAATTTATAATAAATATATTTAACCAGAACACATTAGACAACCCTCA
>JGI10211J14876_10001080_pt1 | contig 11944 bp, 10 predicted proteins | sample Etolagsediment_FD_14876 | JGI IMG/M metagenome (IMG submission 14876)
CGCTGTGTTTGTGTTCCTCGGCACTTCAGCCGTCGAGCCTGTAAGATACACGGGCTTTATGGCAAAGGGTTGGCCGGCGGTCCTTGCAACCGCGGGGCTGGTCTTCATAAGCTTCGGCGGCCTGACTAAAGTCGCCAGCATTGCCGAAGAGGTCAAACAGCCCGGCAGGAATCTTCCCTTGGGCATGATATTCGCCTGGTCCGTGATATCAATATTTTACATCGCTGTAATCGCAGTTACGGTCGGAGTCGTTGAAGGCCGGGAATTAGCCGACAGCTTAACACCGATATCATTAGCCGCGTCCAAATTCATGGGTACCGCCGGTTTCGCAATCTTGAGTTTGGCCGCCCTCGCTGCGTTCATAACCACGGCAAACGGCGGCATTCTCGCCGCCTCACGCTGTCCTATGGCGATGAGCAGGGACCAGTTGCTGCCGCCGATTTTGGCACGCGTGGGCCGGCGCTTCAAGACACCTCATATCAGCATACTGCTCACAGGCGGATTTATGATTATAGCCATTGTTTTCCTCGATATCGAATCATTAGTAAAAACCGCCTCAACCCTGATGATAATACTTTTCATCCTTGACAACGCCAGCGTGATTATAATGCGCGAAAGCAAGATTCAAAGCTACCGCCCGCTGTTCAAATCGCCTCTATACCCATATATACACATCTTCGCCATAATCGCTTACGGCACCCTCATTATTGATATGGGAAAAGTGCCGCTATTGATTTGCGCAGCCTTTGTCGTCATAAGCGTGGCTTGGTTCGGCCTTTACGTCTCCAAAAGAGTACGTCGGGCCTCAGCCGCCATGCACATCGTCCAGCGCGTTACCGATAAGGAACTCAAGGCCGTTACGCTTGAGAACGAGCTTCGCGATATCTTGATGGAGCGGGACGAGATAACCGCCGACAGATTCGACCGTCTCATAGAAAGATGCGAAATCATGGACTTAAAGGGCAAACGCGACGCCGAGAAGGTCTTCCGCAAGGCTGCGTATATCCTCTCGGGGCGATTAGGGTCGAATGAATATGTGCTTTTCGAAAAACTCCTCCACCGCGAGGCCGGAGGCTCAACGGTTATTCAGCCCGGCCTGGCCATACCGCACATAATCGTCGAAGGCGAAAAGAAATTTGACATTTTGGTTGTCCGTGCCGTTGACGGCATCAAGTTCCCACACGCCCCCGACCCCGTCAAAACGATATTCTTCCTCGCAGGCAGCAAGGATGAAAGGAATTACCACCTGCGCGCCCTGATGGCGATAGCACAGATTGCACAGGAAGCCGACTTCGAAAAGCGCTGGCTCGCCGCACCAGGCCCGGATGAACTGCGAAACCTGATACTCCTTTCCACAAGAAAAAGAGACGCAAATTAGAAAATCTTTCTACCGGCCCGATGGAACCCGTCTTTCGACATACTGAAACTTTACTGACTAATTTTTCTTACTGGCTATCTTCCAGCTCTTTTAGCCGTTCTTCGAGGCCAGCGACAATCCGGAGCCAGAGATCCTTATCTTCCATTCCTTCTCGTACATCTTCGCGCAGCCAGAAATTCAAACTTCTTTTGGCCTGGGCTATTTGTTCCTCAATGCTCGGTTCAGTCTGTGGCTGTATCTCGGTTGCTTGTTGCTCGGTAAATATTAAAGGCTGGATAAGCTGGAACCACAATCCTCAATCGTAATCTTTTTCCGGACGAATCAATCATAACAAAAACCATTCGGCATTTTTTGCATAGCCGGGTTTCAGAGAAAAATCTGGTGTAATTGCAGTCAACAAACTAATCCTAAGCAACCCTCAGATAAAATTGGCTTGATTAATGATGGATTAATGCAATATACATAAAAAAGGCCCTACCATTAGGTAGAGCCAATTTGGTTTTCAAGCTGCGTCCCTGGTTAAGAAGGGATCACATCAGTCGCACATGGACCTTTTTTGCCTTGTCCGACTTCAAACTCAACCTTTTGGCCTTCATCGAGCGATGCATAGCCAGTCGTTTTAATCTCCGAGTGGTGGACGAATAAATCATCGCCGCCATCATCCTGATTAATAAAACCGTATCCCTTGCTCGAATTGAACCATTTTACTGTACCTGTACTCATTTACAATTCTCCTTGGCCTGTTTACAGGCCACCTAAAAAATATCTCTCATTTTTAAATTATTGGGGGATACTCTTGAGAGATGGAAGAATATTCGCCGTTAAAAAAATCAGTATAAGGTAATAACCGAGGTGATGCAAGAAAAAAATTAAAAAAAATTCATCTTTTTCAAGCAAGAAGCTATTAATGCCGACTGCACCCCAAAAACCCTCAAAAACACGACTTCCACGACTTTTGTTCCACATAAACCCAACCTAAAGGGCTTTGTGGGGATGTGACGTAAGAGGGCAAAAGAGTTAGAATATGGTTGTACTGTTATTACAGGATTTGTATATTAATATCGATATGACTCATTGGCATAGCTGAGCAGGTATAATTTTGAAAATACCAGATAATGTATATTGTAAGCTATAAAAGAAGTTTTGCATGATGGGTAAGACAGTGCTATGCGACTATATCTGATAAATCCGTCAAATCCGCTTGTCAGCATTGTCAATGTCAAGGAGAGCCGCTGGAACCGTTACCGCGTATGGAAACCGCTCAGCCTTATGGTTCTCGCTGGGCTAACACCACCGTCGTGGGAAATCACGATCGTGGACGAGAACCTCGGCGTACCGGACTATCAGACCATGCCTCAGCCGGACCTGGTGGGTATTACCGCTTTCACATCGCAGGCAAACCGCGCCTATGAGGTGGCCACTTACTTCCGGAACCTGGGTGTACCAGTAGTCATGGGCGGTATTCATGCAACTATGTGTCTGGATGAGGTCATGGAGTATGCGGATTCAGTCGTCACAAGGGAAGCCGAGAGTATCTGGCCACAGGTTCTGGAGGATGCTCGACGTGGCAACCTGAAACACCGGTATGACGGAGGGTTTGCAGAAATAGAAAATGTTCCGTTAGCTCGTCATGATTTACTGGATACCAGATATGCCTTTGGTGCTATTCAAACCACACGCGGCTGTCCCTTGAACTGCAGCTTTTGCAGCGTAACGGCATTCAACGGAGCCCGTTACCGGCAACGTCCAATTACGGATGTTGTGCGGGAGTTTCAGTCGATTCGTGAGAAACGTGTTCTGGTGGTGGACGACAACCTTATTGGCACGCGCCCTGAACACATCGCCCGTGCCAAGGACATGTTTCGTGCTATGGTACAAGCGAACCTGCGAAAGGAATGGGTTGCTCAGGCCACCATTAACTTCGCAGATGACGAAGAACTTCTGTTATTGGCAGCAAAGGCAGGGTGCAGAGGCGTCTTCATCGGCTTTGAGTCCCCCACGCCGGAAGGGCTTCGTGAGCTCGGCAAGAAATTCAACCTTCTTAAAGGCCGGGATTTCCGCGCCTCAGTACGGCGCATACAAAAGCACAACATTCTGGTAGTGGGTTCGTTTATTATCGGTTTGGATATAGACGAAGCTGGAATCGGTAAACGTATCGCCGAGGTGGCCCGTCAGTACGGTGTGGATAATCTCAACGTTTTGTTTTTGACTCCCTTGCCCGGCACACGTTTGTGGGACCAGATGAAATCAGAGGACCACATCGCCCTCAACACATTCCCAGAAGACTGGAAATACTACACACTAACCTTCCCGGTAGCTCGGTATAAGCATTTGTCTCTGGACGGCGTCACAGAAGAAATGATCGCGTGCGACCGAGACTTTTATTCCATGCCGCGCATTTTGCACAGGGTCTTGGGCAACTTATGGCATCGCCGCCAGCCGCTGATCAGTTTGGTGGGCAATCTCTCGTACAGGAGAAATCTCAGACTAAACAGTAAGGCATATGCGAACTTCAAGCGTTATTCGGGCAACAGGCACGATTGATTTTTGCGGGATTTGATTAAATTTGCAAACAATTAGAGTGGCTGATAGAATATGAAAAGAGTAGATTATAATTCTAACCAATCGTTTGAATAGGTGATTATCGCTCTCGCCGAGCTTTAATGTTAGGCGGACATGATAAAAAAAAGGAAAATATATGAAAAGAAAAGTGGGTTTGTGGATTGATAATAGAAAAGCTGTCATAGTGTTTCTTGCCAGCCAAAAGGAAGAAAGAAAAGCAATCCCGGATTTCCCAGATGAACAGTTGCAAGACAATTAAAATTTGATAGTATAAGTACTGTAGAGTGCTTTTTATGAGGTTTTTCATGTTTTAAAAGGAGTAATCAGGTGGGTGAGCGACGCGAGGATGCTTTGAGAGTTATTGTGGCCCGCTTTTTGCGGGACCACGTAAAATAAAATACTTGGGGCGTTACACACGACCCCGCATATTACAACCTCTTGCGGGAGGCTCCGGTTACATAGCTTATATCAGCTTAATTTTATGGAAGCTGGCCAGTATAATGGGAAGAATGAGACCGGAAAAAAACGCTGAACCTCTTCAGGCGGTCGGGGGTGCGGAGACTCCGCTTGTCGCGAGGGCGGCGGGCACCATAACGAGGAGCCTGGTGACGCATGTGGGCTCGATAGTCGCTTCTTGCGGTGCCAGCGCGGTTCTTGTCTATGCCGATGCACTTGAGGAAGATGGGCTCTCTTTGCTTGAGGGGTTCCGTTGCAAGGTCTTCTTCGTCACCAAGACGCCACGGCAGGAGAGACAGCAGGAGGAGAAAGGAACATGCTTCATTCGCGTGCCGGACGTCCCCCTGTCCCGTCTCGGACAGGTGAAGATCGCCGTCTTCATGGCCTTGACGAAGGGTCTGGTGTCCCGAGGGGATCTCGTTGTGTGTCTCTCTGGTTTCACCGCGAGCGGCACGCTGGACACTCTGGTCGTGACCGAGGTCGGTAGTGAGTTCGAGATGCTCGCGCCTCTGGGACCTGAGGAGGAACCGTCCCTGGACTCCGGGCCTGAGGTGATCGAGCGAGTCATAGAGGTGGCGACAACCCTGGGCAACGAAGGTCGGGAAAGAAAGCCTGTGGGAGCGATCTTCGTGGTAGGGGATGCAAGCCGTGTACTCTCGATGTCGAGGCCGTTGATTCTGAACCCGTTCCGTGGCCACCCCGAAGAGAAACGGAACATCATGGACANGGGTTTCGAGGAGACGATCAAGGAACTCTCGACCATCGACGGGGCATTCGTCGTGCGGGGCGACGGGGTTGTCGAAAGTTGCGGCGTGCTTCTGAAGACAACCGGTCAGGAATTGTTCGAACTTCCCCGAGGCCTCGGCGCGCGACATCACGCCGCGGCAGGGATCACTGCTGTCACCAGAGCCACCGCTGTGACAGTAAGCGAGTCCACAGGCAATGTCATGGTTTTCAGAGGAGGCAAAGCGATTCTGGAGGTGGAGAAGATCAGGTTGGGCGGATCTCCTGCGCGTGGAACGGATCTGCGACAGGAGTAGCGGCGGATTGCGCCCTGTATCCAGCCAAGAGGAAGAAATAAAAGTAATAAAATCTAATATTGAAATTAACATAAACCGCATTAAATTTGATGACAATTGCGGTGGCTGATATAATATAAAAAGAGCGGATTATAATTCTACCCAATCGCTGTAATAGGCGATTGTCGCCCCCGCCGAGCTTTAATGTTAGGCGAACATGATATAAAAAGGAAAATGTATGAAAAGAAAAGTGGGTTTGTGGATTGATCATAGGAAAGCCGTCATAGTGTTTCTTACTGGTGAAGATGAAGAAATAAAATTAGTAAAATCGAATGTTGAAAAACAGATACGACGTGCTGCTGCTTCACGTTCAGGTGGTCCATTTGAATCACAGGCAGTTCCATCAGACGATCGCCAACAGCGAAAGTTTACGGGACACCTCAACACTTACTACAATGAGGTAATTTCGTGTATTCGTGATGCAGAATCTATTCTGATATTTGGTCCTGGTGAGTCAAAAGGAGAACTCAAAAAACATCTTGAGCGAGAAGGACTCGGTGGACGTATAGTTGGTGTTGAAACCATTGACGAGATGACTGATCCTCGGATTGCAGCGAAAGTTAGACGGTACTTTCTAAATCAAAAATAGAGTTTGCCAATAGGATTGACACAGAAACACCTAACCATGTGTTCCAGCGGACGCGCGAACGCCCATCGCCGTTGAACGCCACGTTAGGACGAATGAAGGATCTCAAATATGAGTAAGAGTGAGAAGGTCAAACTAAAGGGACGGGAACTGGCCACTCGTTTGACAGGCATTTTAACCGCTACTGGTGGAATCGGTTGGAAGCCACCATTTGATGAAAGGGACAAGGCGCGGCGACTATTGGTGTATCTTGCAGGTCAGCAGGCTCTCCACTATCCATATGACAAAGAGATCGGCTCCTTCATAGTGCAGTCCATCCTGGATATACGCGAGCAACTTACCCGCGACCTCGAGGCTCTCTCTATAGACTCTCTTTTGAGAAAAATCCTGCGGGCTATGCAGGCTGCCTGTCACAAGTTTCTGGATGAAAATCAATCCCCAAGCTCAGGTTATGGGGGGGCGTATCAGGCTCAACTTTACTGCACACTGGGTGAGTTGCGGGCCATATTTGGAATTCATATCGCTCGGATTGCTTTCGCATATGATCTTGAAGTGGATGCGTGTTTGGGAGATATACTACCTCCTGAGCCCACACAAGAGCCTAACAAAAGCCACAACATGAATCCGGGAGATTCAGATGGGGCCTAATATAGCGCTGCAACGGATCATTAAACTCGCGCTTTGACAATATCTTTGCGGACATCACCGCATGGCTCGGGGTTAGTGTGGATAAATTTTTGCCATTTTGCAATCCAGAGAAGATCTTGGTATTATAGTGAAATTGAAAGGCGGAAAAGTGTTTCAGAAGGTGTCAAAGAGAAATGTCGGTCAATAAAATCAATAAAAAACTTCATCCTGAAGATAAAGCCCTAATAGGTCTTCCCAGGACATCTGCATGAAAACGCGAGAAAAGAAGATAAGATTGGAAAAATAAAGATAATAAAATTCTGGGCCTTTTAGTAAACTCCTTTCATTTAGCAAGGGATTACTACAGAATAATAGAATATTTAAAGAAACGTGAATTCTTAATAGATTATGGCAATCGATGATACCATTACGACATTTACCAAGATTTATCAGTCAATCGACAAGAGGATTCCGCAAACAATCACCAGTCCTAACGCATTAGTTAATCACTTAAACGATTTATATAGTAAATCCGCCGAAAGTCTTGCCTTAGAAGAACTATTCGCATACGATGATGTCGGAAGCCCTTCAATAACACTCACTATTAGTATTGATGTTGAATTTGACCTCAAAAGAGTCGTGGAAAATATACGAACAAGATTACACATAACACGTCAAGGTAAAGTGGATGAAATAGAAAAAACAGGCACATTATGGTCTCATGGACGTTACGATTTTGTGTATGACGATGATTCAGGACTTCTACGAATATCACATAAATATAGCCATAAACGAAAAGATACAAGATCTGTATTAAGCATAATAAAGAGAATGATAGGTTATGCCAAAGATTACCTAGAGGAAGTCAAGAAGTCTTTAGAGGAAACCCCAGAAACAGAATGACACGAATCTCCTATGCGCTTAAGTGTATTAGTTAGGACTTTATCTGACAATCCTTTTTGTCTGTAAGTTTTCGTTCAGAGTTTTTCTTTCACAAGTGTTAAGAAATGTCAGCCATTATCTGGTTGATTTCCAGTATGAATAAATGTACCTGTCGAGCTACTTGTAGCCACATTACAAACAGACAGGCTGCATCAATAGACAGATTTTTTTTCTCTGGTGAATATCTCCGCTCTTCCTGTAAGTAATTCTTTTTCTTCCTTGATAAACTTGATATGTTGCAGTAATGCCCAAACGCTGTTATTCCACTGCATCTGGAAGCCTCTCTGGTGCGCCTCTTTTTCCATCGCAATGCGTTTATTTTGGTTAAAGACTAAAAAATCAAGTGCTCTGGCTATTTGTTCCACCGAAGCTTCCCCAGCGTCGACCAAAATACCTCTGGCATATCTGCCGATGACAACGCCACTCGGACAAGGTTTGTTTGAATGAATGAGCTCCAGAGCGCAATGAAATTTGGTTGCTATTGCAACTCTGCTGGAGCCTAAAGTGTCAGCTAATATACCGCTTGACGTCTGAAACATATTGAGATAAGGAAGCACCATGACATTGGTCGCACCATAAATTTCCAAAAAAGTACTTTCATCCAAAAAGGCGTCGAGAAAAACAATGTCGTGCTGTCTAAAATCAAGACCCTCCAGCTCTTTGGCCTTGCACCATTTCAGTTTGGACTCTTCCAGCGCCTCAGCCACCATTGCTTGATAAGCCCGGTATTCTCTGCCTTCGGCTGCTCGGATAAAATCTGGATGGCACTGACCTGCAATCAAATACACTATCCTTTCCCTTTGGCTGTCTGTGCAGGACTTTTCCAAAAACCTTCCGTAGGCTCTAATACTATACTGGATCCCTTTATCAGGGGACAATAGTCCCAGGGTGGTAACGAGAAAAGAATCCTCCAGGCCATATTTTTCTTTGACTGCCAATCGATCATATTCAGAAGGATGTTGCATCCTGATTCCGTGGTCGATGTGCTTTAGCTTTAAACGGTCGATTTTATAAGTTGTCGATTCCAGTGTTTCTATAGCACTTTCTGAGGTCAGAACAAGGCCGTCACTATACTTAGCAAGTTCCTGTAACGTTTTCTTTTGATGATCATTCGGCTCTTCGAGTACAGTGTGAAGGTAAACCAGAGTAGTAAGCCCCTGACCGTTAAACGCTTTTGCCATATCTACAAAATTCGTTCCTTTGCTATCCTCTCCATTTTTATCAGGATCAAGGCCATATTCGTGCTGCAATATAACAATGGTCGGGTTTTTACTTTCTTTGGCCCTGGTTATTATGTTTTTAAAGGCAAAACTCCAGGATTCCGAGTTGTACTGGTCAATAACAAGGTCAACAGGAGTACTATATGGTCCGTTATTTTTGTCGATTGCTGCAACTCTTATGTGGTCAACTTCACCTGTAAAATGTTCAAGTGCACTGATCAAGTCACGCGAAAATGTGCCTATTCCACATCTTCGCGGCGGGTATGTACTTACTATGCGCATATTATATGGCATAACAATACTTCCTTATTGGTTCAGTATATAATATTGACTTAAACAATTATACAAAAAATAAAAAAAAGTGCTTGCATTTCTTCGCAAGAGTTGATACTGTCCGCAAAATTACTTCAGGGATACCACTTAGCAAATCTCAGGGAGGATTTTTGGCTAACAAGTAGGAAACAAAAGAGGACAAAGTTTGCAGTGATCTGTAAAGCTTTTATGAAACAAAAAAAGTGTGCTTAAGTAGCATACAAAGTTCTTTCCTGGGTTAAGGAAGAGGGTGAAAAGTATTGCTTAATGGCTCGGTTACAAAGAAGCTTCATAGAAAAGCACTAAAAAAGAATGACGAGGCTCCACTGTTTACTTTATCCAATATCAATGACGAATGTGTTCAGCTTGAAACACTCTTGTCTAAGGGTAAAAGCATATTAGTCTTCTCCGGTTCGACTTGGTATCGCTATTCCTATTTTGGGTTGCTGGCATGGCAGGGGGTTTTCGAGCAATCAGATAACCAAGATACAAAGATTTTAGCAATTTATCCTGATAAACCAGATTCTGCTGCTATCGCTAAATGGCGAGTTGACCATAGCATCGAAATCCTATATGATGTTGGTAACAACGTAGCGAAGCAGTTTGGATTGGTGGTCAAAGTATCTCCAGACAAAGCAAAAAAACTCCCCAAAACCATTGTTATCGACAGCATATCATTAACAAGCGAACAAGAAACAGAAGTGACAATACCCGCAATCTATGTGGTGAACAAGGATAGAACGATATTGCATGTATCCTTTGATATCGAGGGAGACAACTGCGGCAATGTGAAAAAAATCTTAGATCGCTTGACCTGAGGGATGAGATGAAAGACCATCCAGCCTGGATTTTCATTTCTAAATCTATAACGCTTGGATGAATTGCGAAACCTCATACTACTTTCCACAAGAAAAAGAGACGCAAATTAGAAACGCCCATCTGGTCCCGGAAAATCCGCAAGAAGTCTCTTAGAAAACCAAAGGGGATGGCCTTTGCAGGGGATGACTACATAAACTTGAGTTCTTGACTGTGGGCTGATATTGAATACACTGTCTGCGGAGATGTTGATTGTGAGGTTTATTAATAGTGGATCCGCGCATCCGGAAATTAGCTGATGTTTTGGTTCAATACTCGGTAGCACTGGCGAGAGGCGATGTCGTCGTAATAAAGGCCCCGCCGATCGCTTCACCATTGGTGGCCGAGTTGTACCGCGCCGTCCTCGAAGCCGGGGCGCACCCGCACGTCAGGATGGGGCCTAATGAGCTTGCCGAAATCATGCTTAAATACGGCTCGGATGAGCAGTTGGAATTCATTTCGCCTCTTTCGATGTACGAAGCCGACTCAATCGATGTTAGCATAGGGATGTGGGGTGAGGTCAATACCAAGGCCCTGACCAATACCGATTCGGAAAAACACGCCAAATTCTCCGCCGCCCGCCGGCCGATTGTGGACCGCCTCATGGAACGCTTTTCCAGAGGCGAGTTTCGCTGGACAGGAACGCTCTTTCCGACAAATGCAAGTGCCCAGGATGCCGGTATGTCGCTTGGAGAGTATGAAGATTTTGTCTTTGGGGCCGGTTTTCTCGACCAGCCGAACCCCGTCGCTATATGGAAGCAAATCGAGCAAAAACAGCAACAAGTCGTTGAGCTGCTCGACGGCAGAAAGACCCTGCACCTGGAAGCAGCCAACGGCACAGACCTTACAATGTTGGTCGAGGGACGTAAATGGATAAACTGTAGTGGCAAGCTGAACTTTCCCGATGGCGAGGTGTTTACATCCCCGATTAAGGATTCCGTCAACGGCACTATTGCTTTTAGCTTTCCAGCCGTTCATATGGGTAACGAGTGCGAAGGGGTAAAACTGCGGTTTGAAAACGGCAGGGCCATTGAAGCGACTGCCGAAAAGGGCGAAGACTTTCTCAACAAAATGATAGACCAGGATGAAGGGGCCTGCTTCGTCGGTGAGTTTGCCATCGGCTGCAACTACAATATTCAACAATATACCCGCAACACACTCTTCGACGAAAAGATTGGCGGAACGGTACACTTGGCGCTGGGTATGGCGCTGCCCGAGGCCGGCGGGCTGAATAAATCCGGCCTGCACTGGGACATGGTCTGCGACCTGCGCCCCGGAGGGAGAATAACGGTTGATGGCGACGTTGTCCATGAGGATGGAAAATTTACTACTGTCCAGTTGTAGGGATGTTGGAGGAAATCGCAGCGTTTGCTTCACGTTGAGCGGATGGAGAAAAAATGCAGCCAAATTCACCTGATATTGAAAACTGGCTAAGGCTCATACGGGCCGATGGCGTCGGGTCCACCACGTTCGCGAAGCTATTGAAGCGCTTCCGGTCCGTAGAGCGCGCTCTGAGCGCATCTGTGAGCGAACTTGCAAAGGTTGACGGCATAGGATTCAAGACCGCCGAGCGCATCGCCCGCAGCAGAGATAAGTTCAACACCAAAAAGGAGTTGGCGTTAGCGGCGAAGTTGGGTGTCTGGATAGTAAGCGCAGCCGACAATCGCTACCCGCCGCCATTGAAGCAGATCTATGACCCGCCGCCGGTTCTTTATATAAAGGGCACATTGGAGCGGGCCGACAATCTGGCAATCGCGATTGTAGGCTCCCGCAGGCACAGCACTTATGGTGCCGAGCAGGCCTCGCGATTCGCCCACTTATTAGCCTCGGCGGGTTTCACAATAGTTAGCGGCATGGCACGCGGGATTGACACCGCCGCTCACCGCGGAGCACTCAGTGCCGGCGGGCGGACAATCGGGGTGCAGGG
>JGI10211J14876_10001081_pt1 | contig 11941 bp, 11 predicted proteins | sample Etolagsediment_FD_14876 | JGI IMG/M metagenome (IMG submission 14876)
TTCCATATCTTGAATAAAATTATAATTCACTAATTGTGCTTTGTTTGTTTTCTTTAAGGTCAGTACACTTAAAATATTATCTAAAGCGCAAAGATTTTTTTCTTTATCAGTAGTCACGTCCTTTAAATAACGAAGATCAACTAAATCACTTGGAATTTGATTTGAATTAATAATAAATCCTTTTTCTATTAGTTTTTCATTTAATTCATTTAATTCATTTTTTAAATTATGTATAGTTTGTTGATCATCTGTATTTATATACATCATCCAATAATTTAAGAAATCAAGTAAATAACCGAGTGAATTATAACTACCAGTACCAGCAAAATATCTAATTTTATTATTTTTTAAATCTTGATAAAAATTTTGTATGTTATTATCTTTAATATTTTCTATTATTTTATTTAAATAAACCCCATTAGCATTTGTTATAGCTGTTATTGATGAACTATCAATAATTTTTGTTAATAATACTATATCATCATTATATTTGGTTAAATCATAATCGTCTTTTTCTTTCTGTGTTGCCATTTCTCCCCCGCTTTGTTTTTTTAAAAATCGCTGGTAATTATTCAATATTTTTCGTCGGTCAGTATTTTCCATAGATAAATTCTTGACTTCTTTAGTAATTTTATTGTATAATTTTTTTTTATGAGTAACTTTATTTTCGGTATTATGCTGTTTAAGCATTTCCGAAAAATCTTTAGATGAAATATTTTTCATATTTATAATTTATCTAAATATATTTTTTTAAAAATTATTTCTTTATATTTTTCATTAATGTATTAAAAAAAATTGTATTTGAAAAATTATTTAATTTTTGCCCTTCTAAATTTTTACTAAATAAAAAATATAATTCTTGAATTAAATTCTGCAATAAATAAATAATTTGATGACTACTATCTTCTGTATTTTTTTCTGGAATATTTTTAAAATAATTATTTAAATTTTGCGTTAATTTTTCCACAATTGGTTTTTTTATATTTTGAATTTGATTTTTATTCATTCCATAAAAAAATGATAGTTCATTTAATTGTTTTATTTTTCTAAAATTTGTTCCCAATAAAACTTCAGTACTAAAATTACTAATTTCATAGTTGGTAACATTTTTATTGGATTGTAATTTATTTAGATTATTTTTATAATTTTTAATAATTTTATTTTGTATTGATTGACATATTTGTTGCATAGATTCTAATAATCCAATAATTATTGTCAATCTATATAATAATAATCCTTTTTTATATAAACTAAACTTTATTATTTCAATAGTGTTATTACTGTTTGAATTTTGGGAAGAATTACTTGAAAAATTATTTTTAAATGATAATTTTCCTATAACTGTATCATAAAATTTATTAATATTATAATTTGTATTATTATTTTGTCTTAAATCAATATTATATAAAAAATATATTTGATCGATTAAATTTTGTAAATAAAAATGAATCACAATTAAATCATTTTTTGTCATATTTACAGGAATATTTTTAAATTGTTGAAATAAATCTTTAATATAAATATCTAATTGGTTTTTTTTAGTTTGTTCACTTAATTTTAGTGAAGATGAATCATAATCTTTAATTTTGGAAAAAGAATTTTGAAAAAATCCCAATATACTTTTAAAAAAAATTAAATTTTTATTTTTTCCATTTTTATTATCTATTTGTTCTGTTAATTGTTCAATATTTTTACTATATTCATCTTTAATATTTGATTGAATTTTATTTGTAATTTTTATCATTGAATCAAAAATATTATTAATTGTATTAAAACGATAGGCTAATAAACCTTCTTTATATAATTTAAATTGTAATTTAGTTATTTCAGGATTTATATTTTTAGGTTTCATTGGTAATTTATTCGGAATAATAGTATTTTTGGAAATTTTTTGTTCTGTTTTTTTTTGATTATTGTTTATTGTATTTATAGGTTGATTATTTTTTAGATTATTTTGTTCTGTTTTTTTTTGATTATTGTTTATTGTATTTATAGGTTGATTATTTTCTAGATTTTTTTGTTCTGTTTTTTTTTGATTATTGTTTATTGTATTTATAGGTTGATTATTTTCTAGATTTTTTTGTTCTGTTTTTTTTTGAGATGTGTATTGAGTTGTTTGTTCTTTTGTTTTTTGAGATATGTCTTGAGTTGTTTGTTCTTTTGTTTTTTGATTATTATTTATATTTTTAGTTTTTTTTTTAGATGTATTTTGAGTTTTTTGTTTAGTTATTTTTTGATTATTTTTAATATTTTCAGTTTTTTTTTTAATATTACTATTATTATCTTTTACATTAATTGTTTCTTGAGACATATTGTAATAATATCTTACTAATAAATAATATATAAAATATAATTAAATAATAGTTTAATTATAATTGATAAAAAAATAATATTTAGAATTTTAAATTTTCAAACAAGCTCATAATATCTTTTCCTTGACTTAAAATAGGAGATAAAGTTGTAAGTGTATCTTTTAATGCACTTACAGAATCAATTAATTGATATGTTTCTTGTTGTGCTTTTTGTAGGGCATTATTTTTACTTTCATCTTTATATTTTGTTGTATCTACATTTAAAGGTTTTGTTTCTTCTAAATCTTTTTTTGTTAAGCTTATACCACCATTTAGTTTTTTAAGTAAATCATTAATTCCTTCTGATGCATTTTTAACATCTTTATCATTTTGATAATTTACAATATTTAAATCAATATTTTTTAAAGCATTTTGTAAATCATTGGTTGTTACTTTTTTTTTTTCAGAATCACTTGATTCATTGGTTTCTGAAGATGTATCATTTTGAAAATTTTCTATTTGATAATAAGAGTATTTATTTTTTTCACTAAATAAAAATAAGAGTCCATATATTAAATAAATAATAATTGTACTTGTTAATGAATATTTAATATTGCGTGTAATAATTAAAATAAAGAAAAATAAAATAAGAAAGCTTATTATATAATCAAAATATGATTTTTTATATTTAAAAAAATTATAATATAATAGTTTATTTTGTTTCCATATTAATAAAATAATTAAAATAAATACAATTATTATTATTAATCGTTGTGTACATTCTGTAATATCTGAATTATGATTGTTAGAAAATAAATTAAAATTTGTTTTTTTATTCATTCTTATATTATAATAAGAATTTTTTTATATAAAATATTAATTTAAAATCTAATAAATCGAACTAATAAATAAGAAATAACTGCACATATTAATGATTTTAATAAAAATCCAATTGTATTTAAATCATTAAATTCATTTCCTAAAAATGGTAATTTACTTAAAATAAATTTATTACTATATTTTGACATAATAAGGACAATACTTATAAAAATAAAAATAGGAACACGTAATTCATTTAGTATTTTTTTCCATAAAGGTAATTCCTCTATTTCATATTCTTCATAAGATTCATTATCTTCTTCATAACTATCTGGTTGTTGTTTTTGTTGTATACGATATTTTTCACTATTCATATGTTGATTATATTGTGTTCCATCAGATTGACGTTGATATGATTCTTGATTTAAGTCACGATTTTCAAATTTTTGTTCCATGTGCGCAATATTAGGGTTTTGAGCAGGAATTGAATCATTGTTTTCTTGTTGAAGACTATTATATTTTGATAAAACTTGATTAACTGTTTCTGATTCATCATGAACATTATTTAGACTAGAAATTGGAGTACTTCTTTCATCAGACATCTTTATAAAAAAAGCATTTAAAATAAATATAATGATTTTACGCATTAATTTATAGGTAATGCGTCATTAGTACATTTTACACTTACTGGATTATATTTAAAACATTTACTATCGTGATTAAAAATATTATTCTTAATTTCTACTGGATTAGGTGCTTTATAAATAATATATTTTTTTTTATCATAAGCACATCTAAAAATAATTGCTAAACCTACACCCCATAAAATTCCTAAAAAAATTTTACCAGATTTTGTCTGAACAAGTTCCATATATTTATTATTATATAAAAATAGAATAATATTTTTAAAATAATAATTAAATAATAAGAATGTTTATTATTATATATAATTAAAAATTCATAATATCTTTTATTAAAGATTTATTTTTAGGACAAGTTACTTCTTGAGCTTTATATTTATAACATGTATCAGTTTCAGTTTGATAAACTATTTTTTCTGCATTTTCAGGAGTAGGATATTGAATTACTATTTTTTTCTTAGGAGCAGTAATATAATAAATAAAAAAAGCAATCGCAAAAGAAATAAAAAAAGCATATGGATCAATAAAATTAGTAAATTTTATCATATATAATTATATAATAAAATTTATTCATAATTTAGTTATTTTAATTAAGTTTTATTATCTCAGGTTTTTTTAATAACATATATTTATTTTTTAATTCAAAATCTTTTTCTTCTTTATCAATTTGGTCATTTATTTTATATAAATTACTTTTTGATAATATATAATTATAAGAATAATTGATCCATATAAACCATAATTCTATTATTTTGCTTGGAATATTTAAACTTTTAGCAATATTATCAATATTTTTTGGAATTGACTTGTTTGATTGATTAAATAATTTAATAAGATGATTTTTATTTTTTTTAGAAATCATTTCATTATCATTTATATTTTTATATGATTGAATACGTTTCATATAAAATTGAGCTGTTTCATTCATGCTATTAATTTTTTTTTGAATTAATTTTTCTATAGAAAGATAATATTCCTTATTAATTTTATCAATTTCTATAATTTTTTTATTATATAATGAATAATTGCTTTTTAATTTATTAAATAATTCTCTATCTTGTTCATTATAATTTTCAGGTTTTTCAATTATTATAGAAATTTTTTCAAGAATTATTTTTTTTTCAGTTTTTAATTGTTCATATAATATTTCTAAATCACCATATTTAGCAGGAACAATTTCTATTTTTTTATTTGGATTTTTTTTATCAATTAAAAATAATTTACCATTTTCAAAAGCACGTTCATACTTATCTTGTTTTAATGGTTTTTGATAATAATATTGTAAATATTCTAAATATTCTTTATATTCGGTTTCATTTTTATGAAAAGAAAATAATAATTCTAAATTTTGATTTTTATTCAAAATATCCATATAATATATATTGATAATTAATATGATTTTAAAATAAAAATAAGATATTATTTTTATTTTATATAAATTGATTTATTTTTAATAATTTATTTTTTTAAAATTATTTATTCCATTAATTTTTTAAAAAAATTTTTAACAGTTGTTTTTTTATTATCATCTTTTTTAACAGTTGTTTTTTTCTTATCATCTTTTTTAACAGTTGTTTTTTTCTTATCATCTTTTTTAACAGTTGTTTTTTTCTTATCGCTTTTTTTAATAGTTTTTTTCATATCAGTTTTTTTGATAATTTTTTTCGTAGTTTTTTTAACGGTTTTTTTCATATCATCTTTTTTAATAATTTTTTTCTTCATTTTTTTTTCACCTCCATAATAATTAGAAGGTTTTACATTACTAGTTTCATCCATCATTGAATAAATATTATTTAATTCATTGCTTTTCATTTGTTTTAATAATGGATTTGGTTCAGTTGTATCAACAGCCATTTGTGTACCAACACCAGGATTCATTCCAAATTCAGATGTATTGAAACTTGTAAATAATCCTCCTTTCATTTTTTTTTTCTTATCTTTAGAAGATTTTGTAGATTTTTTTTTCTTTTTATCATCTTTTTTTCCTCTTTCTTTTGAAGAAGAACGTCCTCTAGATTTTTCTCTTTTTCCACCTTCTTTAGAAGAAGAAAGTTTTTTAGAATTTTCTCTTTTTCCACCTTCTTTAATAGAAGTACGTTCTATAGATCTTCCTCTTGTGGCTTCTTTTTTTATAGAAGAACTTTTTTTAGAATTTTCTTTTTTGCCTCCTTCTGTCATTATGATATTACTTAGATTTTTTTTGTAATTATTTTTATTTAATTTAAATTTTATTTTTTTTTCCTTTCCTCCTACCATTTCTATACCCCATGGATTTTTATTTAATACTAAACCAGACGCGACTATAAACTTATTATTAGGTGTAGTTCTTCCAAATATATATTCATTTATTCCTACATTAGAATTTACAGAATAAGGTTTATTATTTTGCTGATTGTTATTATGCCAGTCATATGATGTTTGAGTATAAAGTGGAATTTTATCTGAAGACATTATATATAATAATATAATATATAAATATAATACTTGAAAATTAAATAATAATTTAAATAATATCTTTATATTTATAATTAATATTTTGATTATTAATATTTTTATTATTAATATTTTGATTATTAATATTTTTATTATTAATATTTTTATTATTAATATTTTCATTATTAATATTTTCATTATTAATATTTTCATTATTAATATTTTCATTATTAATATTTTTATTATTAATATTTTTATTATTAATATTTTTATTATTAATATTTTTATTATTATTTTTTATTTCATTATTATGATTATTATTATTTTTATAATTAATATTTTTATTATTATGATTTTTATTTTGTATTTTATCTAAATATTTATATATTAATAATAAAATACCAAATAAAATTATACTAAATATAAAAAAGTTAAAAAAATATGTATTTTTTTTTAAAGAATAATCTTTTACATATTGATTATTTTTTCTAATAATTTCTAAAATAATATTATTTTGTATTAAATGTGGACGCATTTTTTATTAATATAAAAATGTAAAAAATATTTAAAAAATTAACTATTTAATTAATTAATGAATGAATGTCTTATTAAGTTGTTTCGATGAAAAAAAAGATAATAATAATAATAATTTAGATATATTATTATGTAATTATCAAGATTATTTTTTTTTTGAAAAAAAAAATAATAAAGTTTATTTATATTTAAGAGTAGATATATTAAAAAAGTATTTATTAGAAGGTATTGAAATTAAATATAAAAAATTTATTTTCTTATTTTTAGAAAATATAAGTAATATTAAAGAAAATAAAAGTTATTATTTTGAAGATTCATCTACTAATAATCAAAAAAATAATAATATTTATTTTAATAAATATTTTAATTCATGTTTTCGTAAATATTTTAATGATAATGAATTAATTGATCAAAATAAATTATTTACATTACATAAAAAATATTACGAAAAAAAGAATAAAGTTTATATTAAAGATAAAAATATAATTTGCTTAGATATTAATTTTTATATAGATTTAAATTATGGAAGATATTATTTAAATAACTATATAAAAAAAAAGCACCATTTTTATTATAAAGGTGTGGTTATTAATAATAGAAGTCATCTAAAAAATCAACTTTATACATTACTTTCAATTAAAACATTTGAAAATTTTAAAAATATAAATAAATTAAACAATAATTCTTATAATACATATTCTTATAAAAATAATTTTCATTTACCAACTAAATGTCATCTAATTTTATGTGAAAAAAATAATATTGAATCATGGATTCAAACATTAAAAAAAATATATCCTGAATTACAACAATCTATTTGTATAAAAGTTATTTATAATTATAATTCTTTTAAAAATATTAGTAATCAAGATATTCAAAATTTACATTTTTTAATTATTAATATAAATGTTATTTCAATATTAAATAAAACTTATATTAATAATTATCAAAATTTTTCAATAGAAGAATTAGTAAATACTATTATATATGAAAATTCATATAACATAAATATAAAAGAAAATATTTTTAAACATTTATTTTTATTTCATTGGGAATATATAATTATTGATAATTTTGAAATATTTTTAAAAATAGAATCTAATTTATTTCATTATTTGTTAAGTAAAAATTTAATTTATTATATATCAAGTGAAAAAATATGTGAAAAATTATATAATACGTTAATAAACAATTTAACTTATAATTTAGATATTAATGAATTTAATTTATATAACTTTTTAAAAAAAGAACTTACTTTTAAAAATGATGATAATAAAGAATTAATAAATAAAGTAGAATTATTAGAATTAAAATTAAATGAAGATGAAAATATTATAGCGAATCAATTTAAAGAACAAAATGATAATATAAATGAAAATAATAAAGAATTGTCATTATTATTTATTAAATCATTACATGATAATTTTCACAATATATCTTTAAACAACATGGAATCAATATTAATAAATTATCAAAAAAATAATATACAAAATATTAAATATGAAATAGAAAATAAAAATTATAATAATCAAAAATCAAATGAATTTATTATATCTTTAATTCAAAATATAAAATATAATAATTTAGTTTCTTGTTGTATTTGTATGGACAATATTGAAAAAAATAAAATGTGTATGCTTGAATGTGGCCATTATTTTTGTAAAACATGTATTTTAATATACAAAATGAACCATTCAGAACATTCATTATGTCCAATATGTAGAACAAATTTTAATACTATTTATTCTATTGATGAAAATATTCAGAATGATTTTATAAATAATTATAGTGAAAAGTTAAAGAAAATAATCAATATAATAACTAATAATTCTTCCAAAAAAATTTTAATTGTAAGTGAATATGATGATATACTAACATATATTTATGATAAATTAATAAATAAATTTTCAATAATTTGTTATCAGAATAATAAGCAATTTTTAAATAAAGATTATTCAGTTGGTTTAATTACGATGAATCAATTATTAAAGAATAATGTTTATAATATAGAACAAATAATATTTATAGATATTACTGATCAAAATTATGATAAATTTATAAAAATAAAAATAAAATATGATGATTATTATTTTGATATAAAAACAATAAAGTATATAATGTTTTATGTTAAAGGTTTTCTTCTTAAAAATAATTTATTAACATATGAATAATTTATAATATAATATTTTTATTATAATATTTTTATATATTTATTAAGTAGAGATTATGAATATAAATATTATTTATAAAAATAAAAAAAAAACTCTAAAAATTAAACCTTTAGAGTCTATTTTAAGTATAAAAAAAAAAGCATTAAATAATATTGAACTTTTAGATAACTATGATGTTTTTTATTATAATAAAAAATTAAAAAATAATGATTATTTAGATAAAATAAACGCATTAAATGGGGATACATTACATATATATTCTAAAAAAAAAGGTGGTAAAAAATTGAGTGTAGGATTTTATGTGATTGGTACAATTATTGTTATTTTACCAATTATAATTTTACGCCTTGGTATAATTCCTTCTTTTTCAAGTGTTTTAGGATTAATTATTCAAAAAGCATTTCGCAAAATATTTTTATATTTAGAATGTGTATGGGGTAAAAAAACATTAGTAAATCGGTTTGAATGGTTATTATCAAGTGTTATTCAATATATAATTATGTTATTTATGGTATATATATTAATTACAGCACCATTAATTATATTAGAATCAATGTTAAATGGAAAAAATATTTTGGCAAACCCAATAGGGTTATGTAAACCTTTATCAAAGGCACAAGATGTTTCAACTATTTTAGTTGCATTATTTTTTGTTTTTTATGCTTTATTTAAATTTGACAATGTATTTGGAAATTTTTTATTATCAATATGTAGACAAAATTATTTTTTAGATACAGCAATATCTCCAATTATTACTTTAATTATACAAGTATATGACAAAATTAAATATTTTATTTTTTATATTATACCATTTATTGGTACTAGTGCAATAACATATAGTGAAATAATGGATCCTTTTTTAACTAACTTAAATATAATGTTAAATAATTTTGTTGAATTTGGTTGTAGTAAAAATTTTAATATAAATTATTTAAAAAATTTAATTAAAAAAAAATTAAATGAACATAAAAATGAAAGTAAAAATGAAAGTAAAAATGAAATTTTTAATATTAATAAATATGAAAAACCAAATATGAAAGGTGGAGATAATGAAATAAATATACAAACAATAGATGAAAAAAATTTAATTGAATCTAATATTTTAAATATAGATAAATGTGAACAAACTAAAATAAATACATGTTGTTTAAAAGAAAATATGATTGTTATAGGTGATGCATTATATGATTTATTAAATGACCCATATTATGATAATTTAATAAAAGAGCAAAATTTTTTTAATGCATTTATTATATTAATTGAATCATTTTATGAAAAAGGCATTGGACAAAATAAATCAAATATAGATCTAAAAGAAGGAAATATACCAAATAAAAAAATTTATCTCAAAAAAATATTGAATGAACATAATGATATTTTACCTCCACAATTACAGCAATTAATAAATGATTATTTATACAAAACAAATAGATATAATAGTGATGTTAATGTTGATAAGTTATTTCAAATGATTGATAAATCTATAAGTAAATCTTATTTCAATAGTGCAAATGAAATAGAAAAGATTAAATTAAAAATAATTAAATTAGAAAAAATGGCAGAAGATTATATAGAAAAAAATAGTAATTATAAATATATTATTGGACAAACATATGTAAAAACGATTATTAAAAACATTTTAATTGATGGTACTTGTAATATTTTTAACACAGCTAATTCATCAAAAGGTGTAATTGAAGATATGGGTAGAATTAAATATGTAATTGATACAGTAAAATCCGGAATATGTACCGGTTCATTAATATCACTAGCTTATATAATATCTGTTATTGTATTAATTATAATGAATTTTTTTTAATTTAATATGAGTATAAAATACATATTTTTATAATAAAATTTTATTATAAAAAAATAAATTTATTTTTTTTATATTTATAAATTAATAATGCAGGGAACTGGCAATATTAATTATTCATTTGATAAAACTAAATTTAACTATTATATAAAAAATAATTCTAAAAGTTTTTACCCAAAATATTTATTAGTTACATTATTATGTTTTATATTTATATGCACATTATATTATCAAAAAAATATGGAATCTTCTTTGTCTAATGATAATATTAAAGACAATAGTTTAAAGCATTTTTTTTATTCGTTATCTATAAATTCTCCTTTAAATTTAATTGAAATAAGTAAAGATGATAATGGATTTGTTGGATTTTCACAAAAAAGTTATATCATTTTAATTTGTATTTATGCTGTAGCTTATTTTTATTTAGTGCAGAGTTTAATAAAAAATTTAATTTTTTCGATTATTGTTAATATAATACAAACAAATCCAGAAAATAATCCATATAATAATCCTGATTGTGTAATAAAAAATAAGGAGCTACCAGATAAAGTAATAAAAAATAACTATTCAGGTATTTTATTTTTAACAGTTTTTTTTCTAATTCCATTCTTAACTTCTTATATACTTCAATATTTAGATATTGATAATTATTCTATAAAACATAGCTATATATTACCATGGATAATATTATTTACATTAATATTTCCTTTTTATATAATTGTTATATTTCATAGTGGAAATAAAAATATAGATATATTAGGAAAGCTAAATGAATATTTAGAACCTAAGGATTACAAATATGTAGAAATGTTACAGACATATTTCAATACTAATTATTTTAATATTTTTATATATTTATTTATTATTTTAGTATTTGCTTTGTTACATATTATTTATTATACATATAATACTGAAAATAGAAATATAAATATAATATATATATTATTAAGTATATTTGTATTAATACCATTAGCTCTAATTTTATTTGGAATAAATAGCTTATTTGGGCAATTAAAATTTAAAGGTGCAGAAAATGATATACAAGATATAGAAAATAATGGCGTTAGTAATATATATCAATTAATTGTAAAATATAACTATCCATGTTTTAGAAAATAATGTATTTATATATTACACCTTTGCACATTTAAAACGCCAACTTTAATAAGCATTATAAAGTTAAAAAGTGTATGTACCTATATAGAATAAATTCTATCTAAGACGGGATGTCATTGA
>JGI10211J14876_10001083_pt1 | contig 11938 bp, 8 predicted proteins | sample Etolagsediment_FD_14876 | JGI IMG/M metagenome (IMG submission 14876)
CGGGCGGGCCGAATGAAGTGCTGCTGGTGCTGGATGCAACGACGGGACAAAACGCGATTATACAGGCGAAGATGTTCATGGAGGCGATTGACGTTACGGGGATATTTTTGGCCAAGCTGGACGGGACAGCGCGGGGCGGAATAGTAATCGCGATTAAAGATATGCTGGATATACCGGTGAAGTTTATCGGCCTGGGTGAGAAGCCGGAGGATATTGCCGAGTTCGAGCCGACCGAATTTGTCGAGGCATTGTTCAATTGATTCTGCGAATGAGGCATGGAGTGCTTCGCGCTGGTGGTTTGAACAAAGGTACATGGCAGAGGCAGAAGGCACAGAGTGGGGGAACGCTCCCTTCCTTCGATTACACTCAGGACGAGCAGGGATAAATGCGCGGGGCTTTTTAGTCGATGATCGAAGGTATTCGGTTTGAGGAAATTTGAATTGACATATTCCGCACAGGGATTTAGATTCTAAGATAATATTATGGCGGCAAAGGTTTTGGTATATGGGAATTTCAGAAATAATCGGAAGTAAAAGGGAAGAGATTTTTGCATTAGCGGCGAAGTATGGCGCTTCAAATGTGCGCGTATTCGGCTCGGTGGCTCAGGGCACAGCCGATGGAGACAGTGATATTGATTTTCTGGTGGATTTGGAGAAGGGTCGGAGCCTTTTGGATTTGGGGGGATTGTTAATGGATTTGCAGAAGCTGCTCGGACGCGATGTTGATGTTATAACACCGGCGGGCCTGCGCGACCGAATTCGCAATAGTGTTCTCAATCGCGCGGTTGAATTATGAGAGACGACAGAGAAAGACTCATCGATATTCAGCAGTCTATTGCTGCGATTAATAAATATGCCAAGAAAGGCAGAGCAGTATTTGAAGCTGAAGAATTGATTCAGACGTGGATTGTTCACCATTTGCAAATTATTGGTGAAGCAGCATCAAAAATCTCAGAGGGATTTCAGGATGAACACCCCCAGATACCGTGGCCTAAGATAATCGGAATGCGGAATATTCTCGTTCATGATTATTTTGGGATTGACATTGATATTGTGTGGCAGGTTATCGAAAAAGACCTGACGGAACTTGAGGAAACTATCAAAAACCTCCTATGAGATGCCTAAGGGATTCCCAAATTAAATTTGGGACGGGCTCCGTGGTAGAAATTGTAGGGTAGCCTTAAGCCCACCGCCCTCCTATTGTCTGCCACATCAATCATAATAATAGGCTCATCAATTCGGCGGCCGTAGATAAACTTGCGTACGAGCGTGCCATCTTCATATTCAGCGATAACCTGATCACCGTCATAACAGCCGCATGGGCAACTGCCTTAAGGGCCTGTTGCCCATCCTGCGACTTAAAGAAACTGACCTTATGAAAAAGAGCCCGGTTGCCGTATACTTTTCACAAACATCGATTATAAAACAGAACCAGCCATCCCTTTCGCCTGCATGGTTTTTGGTTGTTTAGACTCTTGGATAGTTACCGAGATAATGAGTTTTTGGCAAGGGGCCGACGAGGGGCATTGCGTACTTGATGAAGGCATCTGTTAGGCCGTTGCCATCGGCGCTGATGAATTCGTCCGGCATAGATTTTGTCTTTTCAGCGACGTTGGCAAGGTCGGTTCGGAAGAGTTCGGAGGCGTAATTTTGGCCGTTGGCGGTGCGTTTGATGGCTACCGAGCCGTTGTTTTCGGTCATTGCGTAGAGGACGGCCTGTCGGCCGCATCTGCGGGCCTCATCGACATCGACGGCGGATTGGAGACCGGCAAAACTCCTTTGCAAATAACCGAAGGTATCGGCGCGGACGCGCTTTATGCCGACCTTGGCTTTAGCGTTTGCCGCTAAAAAGTCAGCGAGTGCGCCGCTGCCGGAGAGCTGGATGTTGCCGTGGGCGTCTTGCTCTTCCTGGGTTACGATTTTTTTTGTCCAGACGGTGCCATCGACATCGCAGACGCCTTCACTGACGGCGACTACACATCGGCCGAACTTCTTGTAAACGTCTTCTATGTCACTGACAAACTTGTCCATCGAGACGGGGCGTTCAGGAAGATATATGAGGTGGGGACCATCGTCGTCGCGCTGCTTTCCGAGGACGGAGGCGGCTACCAGGAAACCGGCATGTCTTCCCATAGTTACATCGATCTTGATGCCGGGGAGGGCGCGGTTGTCAAGGTCGTCGCCCATGAATGCACAGGCGATGAACTTTGCGGCGGTGCCGTAGCCGGGGCAGTGGTCGGTGACGAGCAGGTCGTTGTCCACGGTTTTGGGGATGTGAAAGGCACGGAGCTCGTAGCCGGAGTCCGCGGCCATATTGTTGATGATGTAGCATGTGTTGGCGGAATCGTTGCCGCCGATATAGAAGAAGTATCGTATGTCGCGTTTTTTAAAGATGTTGAGAATCTTTCCGCAATAGTCTTCGTCGGGTTTGTGCCTGCTTGAAGCAAGGGCGGCGGAGGGGGAGGCGGCCAGTTCCTCGAGGAGCTGTGGCGAGAGCTTTTTCAGGTCGATGAATTCTTCTTTGACGATACCCTCGACGGCGTGAATGGCGCCGTAGAGATTGTCGATTTCGTGGTGCTTGCAAACCTCTTCGATTACGCCGACTACGGAGGCGTTTATTACGGCGGTTGGACCTCCTGATTGACTTACGACCGCATTTGCCATTGTAAGAGCCTTTCCTAATAATTGGTTAGCTTTGTCGGTTTTTAATGTAACCAATCGATAGGTTATTATACAGACAGAGCTGACGACGGCAAGAATAAAAGAGCATAAGAGCACAAGCAGGCAAAGCGAAAAACGTAAAATCATAGCGTAAAATTCAAAGCGAGTTTACGACCGGTCGCTGACGCTCCCGGCTCTGTCAACGGTTATAATTTGTTTTGGCCCCACCAGGCCGGTGGGGGTTGGTGGATTTTCTGGATCCATGTGGTTGAGTCTTTGGTAAATTCGACCTGGTCTTTGTGTATCCTGACAACCTTGACGCCGTATATCGTGTCCCCTTCGGAAACTATTTCATTGTCAACTACGACAGACGAATTTTCGACGCCGTAAAGTATGGCGGTTATCAGGCCGCGGTCGGCTTTGCCGGCCGGAGGCTTGGCTGCGGGCTTGTCCGGGGATTTGTCCGGGACTTTGTCCGGCGGCTCGGGTTTATCTTTGATGCCGAGCATATTTCTTCTCAGTTGTCTTTCAATCTCGGACCGGGAGGCGAGTTCCTTAGTCAACTCATCGATTTGGGCCTGCAGCTCAACTGTATTTCTCTTAGCCGAGGCAAGTTTCCGCCGGGTGCGGTCAAGCCGAATCTGCAGAGATGTGACTCTACTTTCGGCCTCGGTGGTTTTTTGCACTGTCCGAAAGCCGTAGTCTGTAATCGCTATAATTGCGACGCCCGCGGCCACGAGCCTGAGTAACATGCCTTTTCTGGTCATACAGTCCTATTATCACTTGTCCAGTAGATTCGGCACTACTGGGTGCCGTATCATTCGCTCATAGCTAAAATCCGCCGGTTGTATCTCACGTATCCGCCTCTGTCTCGGTCCTGTCACCTTCGTCCGGTACGTTAGGTTCGCCATTGTAGCTTTCCTCACGTTGGCCGGATGCATCCAGTCTTTTCTTTATGTCTTCCAGCTCATCCTCGAGGTTCTTATAATCTTTCTTTATTTCGTCAACCGCCTCGCGAAGCTTAACGATTTCTTCCGGAACGAGTTCGGTCTTTTCACGCAATTGTTTGAGGGATTCTTCTGCGGTCAGCTGGATACGGTCGTCGGGGTCATCGCCGGCAAGCGTCAGGACGACTGGTATCGCCTTGGAATCACCGAGTTCGCCCAGTGCGGTAATCGCCCCGGCTTTAATATTCTCTTTGTCGTCGTTTACGTAGCCGGCCAAAAAGTTGAATACGTCCGTTTTGTCGTCTTCATTGCGGGCGATGTGAGCCAGTGCAATTAGCCCCTCGGCGAAGAGCCAAGAGATAAATTCATTCTTCCGTTTCTCAAGAGCACTCTGCAAAGGCCCGATAAAATAAGGCTCATCCAGCACTTGGATGGTCTCAAAAGTGGCGCTGGCTAACATATTCCGGTACGATTTCGATTCGAGGTATTTGACCAACAATTCCCGCGTATCTTCGTGATGGTAGCAGTCAAGGGAGCCAATCGCTCCAACCACGATTGCCGGATTCTCTTCATCTGCCAAGACCTGCTTAATTTGCTCGAAAGTTTCGGGCCGGTAGAAATTGGGAATGGTCAAGACAGTTTCTAACCGAACGCGAGCATCATCTTGTGCGAGTGAGCCAATGAGCGCTTCGAAGGCCTCGTCTGTGTGGATTTCACCTAAGGCGTTTGCTGCCTCTATACGGACACCGTAGCAGGAATCGCTGTTGAGCGCTTCCTTGAGTTTGGCGACTGTCTTTTTGTCTTTCTTTTCCTTTAATGCCTGTGTCGCCAGGAGCCGGCCGACCACGTCACTTTCATTGTCAAGCTGGGCATACAGCATCGCGGTGGGTTTTTCAAATTTGGTATTGGCAAGAACGCTATATTCAGGATCAAATCGCACGATGGTCGGCTCTTTTTCCAGCGGGAAGTAGAAATCATGTTGCTTCTTGTCGATAATGATATCATGGTCGATGTTCTTGGCGTTGACGATAAAGCGAACCTTCGTCGGAAAATGAAAAAGCATCACCTTGTCATCGACAGCGTGTGTCTGCTCGACGGAGACCTTTGCGAGCTTATCCTTCTCGGACCAACTGTAGCCGATGGTCAAATCCGGATGACTCGCGTGGTAAACCCACTGGTCGAAGAACCGGTCAAATGTTCTGCCGGAGAGCTTCTCAATTATCGAATTGAGGTCCTCGGTGACCACGCTGTTCAGAGCGTGGCGGGTCAGATATGTCTTGATGCACCGGCGGTATAGCTTGTCGCCTAATTGTGACCGCAGCATGTGAACAATCCAACTGCCCTTTTGATAGATGCGATGATGTTCGAACTGCTCCCATGCGGTCTTGTAAGACCTATAGACAATCGGTTTGCGAATGGGCCGGTCCTCCAGGATGTCGCCGGCATCGCGGTAAAGTCCATAAAGCATGGAGTCGCGGCCGTGCTTATGCCCTTCATACAGATGTGCATAGTAGGTGGCAAAGCCCTCATTGAGCCAGATATGGCTCCAGTCCTTGCAGGTAACATAGTCGCCGAACCATTGGTGCGCCAGCTCATGCGCCACAACATTTTGGCTCGTGAAAATATTTTCAGTGGCATCCGTGAAAAGAAAAAGGTCGTTTAGAACAGTAAGTGTTGTGTTTTCCATTCCGCCGGCAGTGAAGTCGTCCACCACAACCTGATTATACTGATCCCAAGGATAGGATATGCCGATATCGTTCTCGAAAAAGGCCATCATATCGGCGGTGTCTTCAAATGAGTTCTGTGCCTGTTCAATCTGCGATGGCGGCGTATAAAAAGCCAGCGGTATATCTTTGTATTTTGATTCGACCTTCTCAAACTTTCCGGCCACCAATGCAATCAAATAGTTAACATGGGGCTTGTCCTGCAGCCACTGTACAACCTTAAGGCCGGTCTCCGGGTCTATCCCTTCACCGACACACCTTCCGTTGGATAGCACTATCATGTCCGTGGGAACCCGGCAGATAACCTCCGAAGTTGAACGTTCATTAGGGTAATCGTAGTTGGGATACCAATGTGGACCACTGTGAGTTGCGCCTTGGGTCCACAAATGCATATCTCCGGGCCGGTAGCCCATCTCGGGCGTGCGGAAGTACAGTCCCCGCTTCGGCTCAGCCTCGTAAGTGATTGTAACGGCTGTTTCGTCACCAGGCTCAATCGCTCCTTCGAATGTTATTGTGACAGCCTTATCGTCGTTACTATAGCCGGCAATTTTGGCGTTGGAAGTAACAGAAGAAACATCCAGTTCGATAGCATCCAGCCGAAGCTCCTTCAGCGGCTTGGCGATAGGCGCAAACTTAATTGTCGTAGCGCCGGCTATTGTGCGGTTCTTGAAATCAGGTGTAACGTCGATGATGATGTGAAGGATATCAACCTTGCGGTCGGGTGCATATTTGGGTTCGACAGCCTCGGGTTCGGCCTGCTCGCCCTCGGGCTGTACAGATGCACCACAAAGCCAGAGCCGGTTATCGTAAGCCCCACCGGTTTCGGCTGATGCCGTCAATGCCCAAATCACCAGCAGCGCGCCTATTGTACGGACAATTCGAGTCATAGGAGGTCTCCAACAAGCTAATATCTTGCTTATACAGCCTTTGAAACACACATGGTAGCTCACCTGCCGCGGCCTGTCAAGTCCGCTCTCGGAGATACAAATTCCAAGATTTTATAAATTTTGAAAATATGCAGAATTTTTTAAACTTGGCCTTGACATTAGCCGAGATTTCTGATAATTGTAGTTTTTGGTTAAGAATTTTATTGTGGTTGGTCTTATGAATAACAGCTGGAAAATCCAAGTCAGGGCGAGTCGCTACTTTGCGTATATACCCTCTGTGCGCACAGGGAGCCTCTTCAGCACTATCATTATTGATATTCTGATGGAGAGACTAAAGCCGCTTTGAGAAAGCTGAAATTTGCGTTTTAAAGCCTTCCAGAGCAGCAAGCTCCGGAAGGCTTTTTTATTGGGTATTTGTTTGAAAGGGAGCTATTATGCGAAACACGAAGGAAAAACCATGGTATGAACAAGACGATTTCTGGGTAACCTTTGAATCCGTTCTGTTTACACAGCAACGTATTACCGGAGCGGCAGAGGAGGTTGAACAACTTGTTTCACTGCTTGATTTGCAAAAGCCGCTAAGCATCTGCGACCTGTGCTGCGGCGTTGGCAGACACAGTCTGGAGCTGGCGCGCCGGGGATTTGAGGTAACCGGGGTTGACAGAACACCAAGGTATCTTGGGCGGGCAAGGTCTAGGGCGAAAGAGGAAGGTCTGAATGTCGAATTCGTAGCCTCAGATGCCAGGAGCTTCAGCAGGCCGGAAGCGTTCGATGTTGTCTTGAATCTGTTTACTTCGTTTGGATATTTTGAAGATGGCGATGACGATAGGAAGGTGCTGGAAAATATATACTCGTCCCTGAAATCCGGCGGAAGATTAGTAATGGAACTCGTTGGCAAAGAGGCATTAGCACGCATCTTCCGGGAGAGGGACTGGCACGAGTTGGATGACGCCATACTCTTAGAGGAGCGAAAGCTCAGCGAGGATTGGCGCCGAATCGAGAACCGATGGATTCTGCTCAAAGATGGCCGGCAGCACGAGCGCAGATTCTCACTTCGGTTGTATTCGGCAGTCGAATTAAAGGAATTGCTCAAGCAGTGCGGATTCAGCCAAGCCGATATTTACGGAAGCCTTACCGGCGAGCCATACGACCAAAATGCAAAAAGGTTGGTTGTCGTGGCGCAGAAATAATGACTGCGGTAGTCCGGTTGATAGCCAAATATCAGTTCAAAGAAATTAGAATAAGGAAACCTTGAAAGTGTCTTTTGAATTTGACGGTGAAAAATATAAACAGGCTTCGAGCCATCAGAAGGAATGGGGCGGGAAGCTGATTTCCGAGTTGAGCCTAAAAGGTGGCGAGAAGATATTAGACCTTGGTTGTGGTGATGGCACCCTGACCGCTGAATTGGCCCGGCTTGCCCCTGATGGTTTTGTCGTCGGTATTGATGCGTCAAAAAATATGATTGAAACAGCCCGCAAAGCACACGATTGGGATAATGTCAAATTTGAACTGATGGATATCAATGACATCGCTTTTGTGGATGAATTTGACGTTGTCTTCTCCAATGCAACGCTCCATTGGATTAAGAATCACAACAAATTGCTGAAGAACGTGTTCAACAGCCTCAAAGACAATGGGGTCGTACGTTTCAATTTTGCTGCAGATGGCAACTGTTCCTGTTTTTTCAAGGTCGTCAAAGAAGTGATGGCCGAAAGCTTTTACGCCGGCTATTTCACTGATTTTGAGTGGCCCTGGTATATGCCGAAGATAGAAGAATATAGAACTATCGTGGAGCAGTTTCCTTTCAAAGAAAAACGTGTATGGGGCGAAAATGCCGACAAGTACTTTCCAAATGTTGAAGCGATGGTCAAATGGATTGAGCAACCCAGCCTTGTGCCGTTCTTGGCATGTGTCGGCTTTCGAGACGCAGTAGTCGAGCGGATGATTGACGAGACAATCCAGGCGGACGGAACATGTTTTGAGACATTCAGAAGAATAAACGTGTTTGCACGTAAATAGCGCAAGCCGTTGGCCTTGACACATGTGGTCAGGGCACGTAGTATATGTAATTCGTATTATTGTTTATGAGGTTTACAGCAATGTCGAACGAGAAGAAAAAAGGTTACCGGGATACGCTGAATTTGCCGAAGACGAGCTTTTCGATGAAGGCAAATCTTGTCCAGCGTGAGCCCGCCCAGCGCAAAGCCTGGGCTAAGATGGATATTTATGGCAGGATTTTAGAAGCTCGAACGGACGCACCGCTATATGTACTGCACGATGGGCCGCCTTACGCCAACGGCGATATTCACATGGGGACCGTTCTCAACAAGGTGCTCAAGGATATTGTCGTCAAATATAAAACAATGACGGGCTTTTGTACGCCTTATGTGCCCGGCTGGGATTGCCATGGTCTGCCGATTGAAGCGAAAGTCATGGCTGAATTGGGCGAAAAGGCAAAAGAGATGTCAAAGCCCGAAATACGCAAACTTTGCCAGAAATACGCCTCGAAGTATGTCAATATCCAGTCAAAGCAGTTTCAGTCGTTGGGCATATTCGGGGATTTTGACAATCCCTATCTGACACTGAAACCCGAGTATGAAAAAGGGATTTTAGAGATTTTCGCAGAGCTTGTCGGTAACGGCTTGGTTTATAAGCAACTAAAGCCTATTCATTGGTCAATTGGATGTCAGACGGCTTTGGCCGATGCGGAACTGGAGTATAAGGACATAACCAGCCCGAGCATTTTCGTAAACTTTCCCGTAGCAGCCGAATCGGTTGATAAGCTTGCCGAGTTAAGCCTGTATCATAAATCATCGGACGCAAAACCGTGCTTTATGATCTGGACGACTACTCCCTGGACCTTAGCTGCAAATCTGGCAGTGGCGGTGCATCCACGGCTGAAGTATGTCGGTGTCAGTTATGAAAAGGACGGTCAGAAATTCGTTTCAATCATCGTGGCCGACCGACTTGAAGCGGTGCTCGCGGCAGTGGGTCTTGAAGAAGGAAAGTACACGATAAGCGAGCCCGTAAATGGCGGCCGGCTTGAAGGGCTAAGATATTTACATCCCTTTGTCGAAACGAATCCCACCACAGAAGATGCTTATATGGTAATTTGCGCCGAGTTTGTCACGACTGAAGATGGTACCGGCATTGTACATATCGCTCCGGGGCATGGTGTGGAGGACTATGTAGCAGGGCAGCGGCACGGGTTAGCGGTTTATTCGCCGGTTAAAGACGATGGCTGTTACGACAACACGGTGCCCGAGTGGCTGCGAGGCAAAAATGTCTTGGAGGTTGACAAGGAAATCAATGAGCATTTGCGCAAAACAGGGCTTATGGTTAGTGAGAGCGAGATGCTGCACAGCTATCCCCACTGCTGGCGAAGTAAAATGCCGGTGATTTTCCGAGCTACGGAGCAGTGGTTCGTTAGTGTGGACAGAAACCTGCCACAAATGGGCAAGAGCCTTCGAAATATGGCCCTCGAGGCCATAGGCGCGGTTAAATGGGTACCGGCCTGGGGTCAGAAGCGGATTGCGGGTATGCTCGAATCGCGGCCGGACTGGTGCATCAGCAGACAGAGGAGCTGGGGACTGGCGATACCCTCTTTTGTAAACGGCAAAGGCGAGGCACTTCTAACGGCAGACCCTTCTATCGGCAAGAAAGTGGTTCTGGCCGTAGCTGAGCACATCGGTAAGAAAGGTTCGGACAGATGGTTTACCGATTCGCCAAAAGATGTATTAGGAGCTGATTTCGAGCTGCCGGAAGGATTCAATTGGGATGACTTGCACAAAGAAGAGAATATCTTTGATGTGTGGTTTGAAGCGGGCTGCAGCTGGCACAGTGTCGCCGCCAAGGCCGGCTGGCCCATACCCGTCGATATGTATCTGGAAGGTTCCGACCAGCATCGCGGCTGGTTCCAACTCTCACTGCTGCCGGCCCTGGGCTCGGTCGGTAAGGCGCCGTTTAAGACCGTTCTGACGCACGGCTTTACGGTTGATGATAAGGGAATGAAGCAGTCGAAATCGCAGGGCAATTATGTAAACGCACTGGATGAGATTGAAAAGTACGGCGCCGATATCCTGCGGCTGTGGGTGGCGAGCGTCAATTATCAGGAGGATGTGCGGTGCAGCGATGAGCTGATTGGTCGGCTGCAGGACGCTTACAGGAAGATAAGAAATACGCTGCGGTATCTGTTGGGCAATATCGATGACTTTGAACCGGCGTCGATGGCGGTGGCTTATGAGGATATGTTCGAAATCGACTCCTGGGCGATGCAGCAATTGCAAAAGCTTATCAGCAAAGTAACGACCGCCTATGAAAACTTTGCATTCCACAGAGTCTTTTCGCTTATCTATAATTTCTGCACGGTCGAGATGAGCAGCATATATATGGATGTGCTCAAGGACCGGCTTTATTGCGACGCAACCGACAGCAAATCAAGGCGAAGCGCTCAGACGGCAATGCACAGGATACTCGACGGGCTTGTGCGGCTCTTGGCCCCCGTATTGGCACACACGGCAGAAGAAGCATGGGCGGCAATGAAGCATAAGTCCCAAGACGTCGAAAGCGTGCACTTAGCTATAATGCCAAAAGTCGATGAGTCAATCGATTGGCAAGGTGAACAGGCGAAGTGGGACAAGGTAATGGCTCTTCGTGATGAAGTCTTACGCGTATTGGAAGGGTTGAGACAAGCCCAAAATATCGCCAGCAATCAGGAGGCCACCGTGAACATCACGAGCAATGATGATGAGTTGATTTCGCTGATTAACGTTTTTGGCCTCGATGCCTTTGCCGCGCTTTGTATTGTCAGCGAGGTTAAACTTCAACCCGGCCCGGAATTAAAGGCTGTAGCAGATAAAAGCAGCCACGCCAAGTGTCAGCGCTGCTGGAACTACTGGCCGAGTGTAGGTGCCGACAGCGAATACACAAACCTCTGCCAGCGGTGTGTTGAGGTTGTCGGTAGTAAAAAGCCAGCCTGAAAACACAAGCGATAATGGCAAAATCCTCTGTCAATTTGGAATCTTTCAGTGAGCCGGTTCGCAAGTTAGCCGAGAAGATGTCACCATGCACGATCTGTCCGCGCAACTGCAAAGTGCGGCGAGCAGAAGGCGAGACCGGTTTTTGCGGGATAGCCGATATGCCGAGGGTAAGTTCGGTCGGCCCCCATTTCGGTGAAGAGCCGGTTCTGGTGGGGCCGGGCGGCAGCGGCACTATATTTTTTGCCGGCTGTAATCTGGGCTGCGTTTTCTGCCAGAACTTCGACATCAGCCACCTTCGTTACGGACGCGAGATGACTATTGAGCAGTTGGCTGAAGCAATGCTGCATTTGCAGAATCGCGGTTGCAGTAATATCAATTTCGTGACGCCGACGCATCTGGCCGCCCCCATTGCAGCAGCTATTGAGTTAGCCAGAAACAAGGGTCTGTCACTGCCGACAGTCTATAACACCGGCGGATATGATTTAGTGGCAACTCTCGAATTACTTGCCGGCTTTATAGATATCTATATGCCCGATATGAAGTACGCCGATTCCAAGGCAGCCCAATTGCTTTCGGACGCGGCCGATTATCCGCAGATAAACCGGGCCGCAATAAGCGAGATGCACCGTCAGGTTGGTGACTTAGAAGTCGAAAGCGGCCTGGCCCTGCGAGGTCTATTGATACGGCATCTCGTCCTACCGAACCGGCTTGCGGGCAGCTTCGAGATAATAGATTTCTTAG
>JGI10211J14876_10001084_pt1 | contig 11927 bp, 8 predicted proteins | sample Etolagsediment_FD_14876 | JGI IMG/M metagenome (IMG submission 14876)
AGTGGCTCAGGTAGAGATGTTGACCCGCACCTCGGATGGTGTAGCAGGAGCCTATCTTAATCTCAAAAACGGTGAAGTGGTGGAAAAAGGTAAGAGGGGCTGCCCCCAGGGGACTACTGTTACGGTGCGTCATTTGTTCCAGAACGTACCTGCCCGCTTCAAGTTCCTCAAATCAGCAACTACAGAGAGCAGCCACATCTCCAATGTAGTGACCCAGTACAGCCTGGCCTTTCCGGAGGTGAAGTTCACCCTGTTCATAGATGGGCGTATGGCGCTGCAAACACAGGGTAATGGCGACATGCGCGATGTGCTGGTCAAGGTCTATGGTCTAAAAGCTGCCGAGGAAATGGTCATGGTAGGGGAGGAAAGTTCCCAGTTGTGGGGGTTTGTCAGCTCTCCTTCAATCGCTCGCTCCAGCCGGGGCTATCTGAGCTTTTTCGTTAATCGCCGCTGGGTGAGGAGTCCTATTTTAAGCCGGGCGGTGGAGGATGCCTATCATGGCTTACTCATGACAGGAAAGCATCCCATAGCTGTGCTAAATATCTCCCTGCCATATCAAGATATCGATGTCAATGTCCATCCCACCAAGAGGGAGGTGAGGTTCCGCAATGAGCGGGACCTTTTCGCTGCTGTTCAAAAGATGGTTAGAGCGGCTCTTGTGGAGCAGATGCCCACTCCACTGGTGCGAAGGCAACCAAGCCTAGTCACCGTTCCAATTTTCCCTGGTGAGGAGCGACAGGAGCAACCCATAGCTACCAGGCAGGATGAGCTATTTGGTAGTTCTGTCCTGACTAGGCCAACTTCAAAATCAACCTTGCCCATTCTGCGCGTCCTCGGTCAGCTATCAGGCACCTATATCATTGCCGAGGGGCCTGATGGGCTGTACCTCATCGACCAGCACGCTGCCCATGAGCGTGTCCTCTTCGAGAAGGTCCGCACTCAGCGGGCGAGGAGTGAGGTGGAGGTGCAGGGCCTGCTGGAGCCTTTGACCATCGAGGTTACACCACGCCAGGAAGAGGTCTTAAAAGCTGGAGATGAGACTATTGCATCTTACGGCTTCGCCATCGAGCCATTCGGTCCGCTCACCTATCTGCTGCGTGCTGTACCGGCTGTATTCAGGGGAGAGGCGGTGTCTCAAGCTATTGGCGAGATATTGGACTCCCTTGGTGAACAAGGGGGTGAAGTTGGCATGGAGGAAAAGATCGCCATCTCTATAGCCTGTCATAGCGCAGTGAAGGCAGGTGACATACTGAGCCTGGAGGAGATGCGAAATTTGGTGCGAGACATGGAATTGACCGAGACACCACATACCTGCCCTCATGGCAGGCCGACGATGGTACGCTTCAGTTCTTCGCAATTGGAGAGAGAATTCGGCAGAGCTATATAGCAGCGGGTAATACTTTTTTATTCGATTCCGAATACTCTCTGGGCATTGCGGTAGTAGACGTTCTCAAGCACTTCCGGCTTGTAGTCCTGCGATTCCCAGTCGTCATACAGGCGCTGGTAAGTGAAGAATGGGAAATCTGAACCAAATAGGAATTTATTTTTCAGGCGACCATTGATCTCCCTCTTGATCTCCGCGGGGAAATACCGGGGTAGCCAGCCATGCAGGTCATTATAGACGTTGGCCTTGTGCAGCATTATGGAAATCATCTCGTTATGGTACGGCCAGGGGCAGTGAGTGGCGATGATATTGAGAGAGGGAAAATCAGCGGCTACATCATCGATATATATGGGGTTCTCCGTTCTTAGGTGTATCCCCATTCCTCCCGGCGAGCCTGCACCGGCTGCGGTATGACCAACGCTTATCCTTATTGGGACGCATGCCTCCTGGCACAAGTCGTAGAAGGGATACATGAACTTGTCGTTCGCCGGGATACCGGTGGAGAAGCCATTGTAGTAGACGCCGGTCGATCCCAAATCCTTGATACATCTCTCCAGTTCCCGTATCCACTTGATTATGTTGACGCCGGGAGCAGGTGAGACCCAGAAACTGTAGACTACATCGGGATAGTCCTTCTTAAGCTGACCAACATAGTCGTGTGCTGCCCTGACCTCACCTGGATCTTGCTTGCCCCAGGTTGGTGGAATGAGTATGACTCTGGCTTCGGCTTCCCTGAAACCGTTCATCATCTCTTCTTCGCTCTGATAGTAAGGGATCTTCGTCTTGAACGAGGCCTCAAAGAAATCCTTGAGTGACAAGGGCCACAATGCCCCTTTTTCAGTGGTCATTTGTGTTTGTACATCGATTACTTTCATTGGATAAACCCTCTTGGTAGAAACTTAATGTAACCAGCCCGGTTAAGGGCTCCAATACATTCCAGCGCTGGCGTTAATCACCTCGCCAGTGATATAACTGGCTTCATCTGAAACCAAGAACAATATTATATTGGCCATCTCCTCAGGTGTGGCCCCTCTCTTGAAAAGACTCATGTTCTCCATCGCCTGAAGGACCTCTTTGGGGTAGACCTTCTCCAGGTATGGATTGGGGACAACGCCGGGGGCAATGGCGTTAGCACGTATGTTGTGTTGTGCACCCTCTGCGGCGGTGACTCTGGTAAATCCTGTGATGCCTGCCTTAGCAGAGCAATAGGCGCACTCCCCAAAGGGGTTCCCTATGTAAGCGTCAACGGAGGCCATATTGACGATGGCTCCGCTTTTCTGGCTCATCATGGTGGGAAGCACCGCCTTGGTACAGAAGAATGTACCTTTGAGGCATACGTTCATTATCAGGTCCCAGTTATCCTCTGTCGTATCGATTATTGGCGCGATAATCTCTCTTGCCGCATTGTTTACCAGGATATCTATTCGGCCAAAGGCATCTAATGTCTGCTTGACCATGTACTCCACCTGGTCCCATTCGGATACATCGCAGAGGACACCTATTGCATTATGTCCCTCAGCTTTGAGGTTTTCTGTGACATCTTTGATCCTTCTCTCATGGATGTCACTTACTACAACACTGGCACCTTCTCTGGCTAACGCACGAATGGTAGTTTGCCCTATCCCTGCGCCTGCTGATGCTGTTACAATACCAACTTTGCCTGCTAGTCTCATCTTGCACCTCTATTAAGAATGGTTTAATTTGCCGACAATATGCTAGTTTACATCATATAGGTATGACCAAGTCAATTAGAAAGGGCTTCACTTGTTCTACACTGTTAGCTGCATGCCATCGTAAGCGAAGCGGAAGTTGCCCGATTCCAGTTCACAGTAGTCGTCGTAGCTCCGATTCCAGTATTCCTCCAGGTGGACAAAGAGGATATTCTCCGCCTTGATACGTGCCGCCAGTTCCAGGGTTTGTTCAAAGGTGTAGAGAGTTGATCTGGAGATGTGGTCGGCGGGGTACCTGAAATGATGTTTCAGGCCTGTCTCAAATATCCCCGGCTGGATAATCAGCAGGTCGGCATGTTGAACCTCATCGCGGTGTTCGGGGACGGGCTTGATATCGCAGGGTGCATATACCACTTTGCGCCCTGACTCTTCAAAAACATAAACGAAGGACGTCTGGGTACCACGGTCGACGGGGATGGCGGTGATTTGAACCTGTCCTATCTCGACCTTGTCCTGAAAAGGCATAAGCCGGACGAAACCGCTTTCCTGATAAAAATCGATCACAGGGCCATATTGTGACTGGATTCCTCTTACCGATTCGCTTAGCTGTTCGGGAAGTAGTAGACAAATCTGCTTTTTAGGGTAAGCACGCCAGGTGCGAAAGTCGAGTGCAATCTGCTCAACTACGCGGAAGCCTTCCACATGGTCGGGGTCCAGATGAGTAAAGATGAGGTAGTCGACTCGGCGGATAGGCGAGCGATTCAGCATTTCAATTATCTCCGCCGGCGTGTCGATTAGCAGGTTGATGTCATGGAGGAAAGAAGAGGGGCCAGCTCTAGCATAGGGGATACCCTTCTTTCTGGCCTCCCGACAAACCCGACACTGGCATAGTGGTTTGGGGATGACCATGCATCCCCCTGAGCCCAATATGGTCCATTTCATACTATATGAGAAAACCTAGGCCTTAAGCGACCGTGGTCTGTCCCCCCTTTATTACCGTGCGTGCTTCAGGTCGCCGTCAACGGTACCGCGCACCCGCTCCCTCTCTTCAGCGAAGTCGAACCCGGTCCAGATTCCAATAGAGCCAAGCACCGAGTCCTGAGGATGAAACTGACGGAAGATCTTGAAGTAGTAGGCTGCCTCCTTACTATTAAGAGTCGCCTTTGGGTTCTCTGCTACGATCCTTTCATACTCATCGTCGCTCATCGCGTTATCAGCTACTCGCTCTCCCAGGCTTTCGCAGCCTGCCCCCTGAGTATATTGAACCTTGTAGCGCCACAGTATCTCTTCGGGCAGGTAACCTGTATCCTCGAAGGCCTTGCGCAGGATCCACTTCTCGATCTTATCCCCCACATATTCGGACTCGCGGATCTTGAGTTCGGGTGGGATCTTCATAGAAAGGTCAACCAATGCCTCATCCAGGAAAGGCACCCTTAGCTCCAGACTGAAGTACATACCCATCCTATCGGCCCGCTGCAAGTTGATATTATGCAGGTTGCCTATGCAGCGTCTGGCTTCTGGATTGAGCGTTTCCATGGGATAGTGCTTCATGTAATGATAGCCAGTAAACAGCTCGTCCGCCCCTTCTCCCGTAAGCACAACGGTTACATAATCGGCGGCGCACTTACAGGTGAAGAAGCATGGTATGGCGCAACGCACCAGAGAGGGGTCGTAGCTTTCCAGCTTGCCAACAACGATAGGCAGCGCCTCGTAGTAATCCTCCTCGGTGAAGATATATTCATGATGGGTCGAGCCGATGTGTGCCGCTGCAATGCGAGAGGCTTTCAAATCATCGCTCTCGTCCCCGTTTTCATCTCGCATACCCACCACGAAAGTGTGGAGATGGGGGATATCGTCAGCGGCGATAGCGGCTACGAGGCTGCTGTCCAAGCCGCCGCTGCAAAAGGAGCCCACATGGATTTCCTTATCTGACAACAGTCGTTTCTTAACTGCCCAGATTACTGTTTCTCTAATCTGCTTGCAGGTCTCTTCTATATCGGTCAGCAGATGGTCTTCAATCGGTGGTACTTCATAATACTGCACGAAACCATCTTTGGGTGTGTAGTAGTATCCGGCAGGGAATTCATGAACCTCCTCCACACCGGCAAAGCTCATCGCCCCCAATTCGGAGGCAAAGTAAAGTTTATCGCCAAAGTAGCCGTAATAGAGTGGTTTGATCCCAATGGGGTCACGCGCCAGCATAAAATCATCGCCATCAAAGAGGGCAAAGGCGAACATCCCGTCCAGTTCTGTTACGCATTCGGGCCCCTTTTCTTCATATAGATGAAGAATAACCTCGGTGTCCGATTTGGTGGTGAAGTTGTATTTAGAGATCAAATCCTGTCTAAGATCCCAGAAGTTGTAGATTTCACCGTTGCAGATGATCCCTGTTCTCCCACCATTGGCCAGAATCGGCTGATGACCTTTGGCAACATCGACGATGGACAATCTGGTGTGGCCTAAAACGGTGCTATTGAAAACGTGTAACCCGCGGTCGTTAGGCCCACGATGGGGCAAAGCATCCAACATGCGATTGATTGTCTTCGTATCTTTAACCCCGAAACATCCTGCTATACCACACATAAGTACCTCCTTTATATATAGGATACTGAAGCTTTATTCTGCTTCAGTTTCTCTGTAAAAAGTATTGTCCTTTCTTCATATCTCTATGTTCAAATTATGCCTTCGCCTCTTGGAAAGCGTCGAGCACCCTGACAGCATGGAAACCGTCGATACAATAGGTATCTGCACCAATCTCTGCCGGCGTATCAATCAGAAGGTTGATGTCATGAAGGAAAGAAGAGGGGCCAGCTCTAGCATAGGGAACACCCTTATCTCTTGCCTGCCGGCAAATCCGGCACTGGCACAGTGGTTTGGGGATGACCATACATCCCCCAGACCCGAGGATCGTCAGTTTCATATCACTTGAAAGCCATGCTGGGCAAGAATGGGATCTTGGAAATATTGACTAGATAGTATTTCCACATCCATCTTCTACTTGAATGGATCCCATCGAACGGTCTGCTTCTCGTATGCGGGAGGGAAAAGCTGCACGAACTCGTCGTAGTAGTAGAGCTCCTTGAAGGTGGCGTAGGGCAGGCCATAGGGTGTCTTCGGCCTCTGCTTGATCTCCTCCGGGTCGATCACTTTGGATATAAGCATATCCATAATGTCATCTGTGCCCACGCCCATGGCGAATCTGAGCTTCTCGCGGTTGGCGATCTTCTCCGGGATCATATCGCGGAACGCCTCCCTGAGAACGAACTTTTCGACCTGTTGCTCGCCGTATATCTTCCATTCCATGGGGATCTTCTCGGCGAACGCGACAACCTTGGGGTCGAGGAAGGGTGTTTGATACACCACAGCATTCGCCATCCACGCACGGTCCAGCCGTCTCAGCGCGGTGTTGTAGGCGATCTCCAGTAGCTTCCTGGCGAGCTCCTCCCTGTGCCTGTCGTCGATCACATTCGGGCTCTTGAGAACCATACGGTACCCGCCGAAAAGCTCATCGGCGCCCTCACCGACTAGTACGTAGTCGGTGTACTCCTTCGCCATTCTAGCGACGTAGTAGTTGGAGAGGAGCCCCGATATGCAGTCCTCATCAAAGCTCTCCAGATACCACACCGCCTCGGGGATGAAATCGGAAATGTCGGAGTTGGTTATTCTATAGATGTGATGTTCCAGGCCGAGGAAGTCAGCCATCAGTATTGCGTTCTCTAGGTCAGGCCCGGGCGCGCTGTCTATAGTGCCGGTGAAGAGGTGAAGATCGGGATTATACTCCTTGGCGATGGCGGCGATGATGGAGCTATCCAGGCCACCGCTAAGGGCACAGCCTCGGACACCGTTCATCCTCTTCTTGACTGCTTGTATCACCAGGTCCCTCAGTGTCATTGCCGTCTGTTTGATATCCCCCACTTCCGGCACGTCCGGGACAAACGGGTCAAAAGGCTTCAGCCCTTCGTCTGTGCTGTACAGGTGGGCTGGGGGCAACTCGTGAACATCGAATCGGATATGGTCTATGAGCCCCTTCATTTCGCTGCTGAAGCACAAAAGGTCATGCTCCGAGCCATAGAAGAGAGGCCTCGCTCCGACCTGATCTCGCGCCAGGATAAGCTCGCCGTCGTCAAAGATGGCGCATACATAGCTTCCCTCTAACAAGGAAAAACATGCCTTGCCATGCCTCTCATAGTAATCCCGGAACAACTCCACGTCATGCTGCCCCGCCTCCTTTTCGTTGTACAGTTCTCCATCGAACACGATGAATGGAGGCCTCCTCAGCGATGTGGAATACGTCCTCTCCAGGATCAGGTTGACCTCATTGGCACCCATCGCACCGCGGCGGTTGGGTAGAGTCCTCAAGACCTTGCCATCCGGACCGCGATGACGCATCCGCTCCAGCATCTCGTCGACTTGCGCTCCGCATCCATCCAGCACCTCCCCATTCAGGGAGTAAATTCCAGCTATGCTTGCCATGAAGACACTCCTTCTACAAAATACATATTCGCTTCTCTATGCCTTCGCTTCTTGGAAAGCGTCGAGCACTTTAACCGCATGGAAACCGTCAACGCAATAGGCATCCGCTCCTATCTCGCGGGCGTATTCGTCAGATACCGCGGCTCCACCAATCAGAATCTTAACCTTGTCTCTGAGGCCATTCTCTTTCAGCGCTTCAATTATTTCTCCCATGTTCACCATTGTAGTGGTCAGCAAAGCGGAAAGCCCCAGGTAATCGGGTTTTTCTTCTTTGACAGTCTCCACGATTTTTTCTATTGTTACATCTATACCCAGATCCTGTACCTCGTAACCCGCCCCCCTGAGCAAGATGGCGACAATATTCTTGCCGATATCATGGATATCTCCCTTAACCGTGGCTATGGCGAATTTCCCTTTGGTTTCAACATTCGAAGCCTCGAGAAGTGGCTTTAGAATATCCATAGCTGCGCCCACAGCCTCAGCAGAGGCCAACATGTCAGGGATAAAATACTCCTTTGTGGCAAATTTCTCCCCGACAACCTCCATCCCTGCAGTCAATCCTTGAGTGATTATTATGTCCGGAGGGATATTGTTATCCAGCGCCGACTGCGTCAGTTCCACCACCCCGGGTGTTCCCGTTAGGTCCTCATCTATTCCTTCATCCTCCAGGGACTTTCTTCCCTGTATTACATTTTCTTTGAGTATGGTAATAATGTCTTCACTCATTGCTATCTCCTCTCTTCATATACGTTTAGCCTTGGCAGTAGGCCGGGAATCTCTTGGAATATCCTGGAAGTAGTAGCTGGATCAATGTGTTCCACAGGTTTTGCCAGAAGCTCGTTCATTCTCTCATAGGCTAGAGCAAACACATTATCGCTCTCCCCATCCCCTTCAAAGGGATAAGGGGCTGAGATTTCACCGCTCCGCATCACCGGGCGGATGTAGCGAATGTACATCTTCTGTGGTGTGGCGACTACTTCTCTTATCTGTTTCAGGATTTCAGCAATCTGTGTTTCGTCGATGCGAGGCGGCCTTAGGAAGAACTTGATCATCTGGAAATGTGCATCGTCCAGAACAGCCTGCAGTAGAGAGAAAACGGAATTGCAATCGAGGAGACCGTATGCGCAGTGCAAGTACTGGGGCCCACTCAGGGTGACCACTATATCGGAGAACAACCTCTCTATCGATGCTTGCTGTCCCGGTATCTTGGTGTCACAGACACCCGAGGTAGAATAGTTAGGTATGTTGTAGAATCGTGCCAGTTGAACGCAGTCGATGTTGTACTGGCTGGTTTCAACGGAACCATAGGAATCACCGAGGGTATCCATCCGCGCTCTCACCGGCACGCTCCCGTAGATTACAGGTGTTCCCTTGTTTACCAACTGGCTCAAAGTTATGCCCGCTAGAACTTCGGCATTTATTTGCGCCATGATACCCGCCTCTTTGATAGGAGCAGAGCTTCCAGCCTGGGGCGAGGAGGAAACTACTATGGGCAATCCTCTCCTGCATACGTCAATGAAAGTGTCAGTTGTGTCATCGACAAATTGCAGGGGACTTTTAACTAAACAGGTAATGAAGGAAATGATGGGATTATCATGAAGTTCCTCTTCACCTCCTACTATTAGCTTTGCCATATTCACCACATTGTCCATCTGTTTCAGGTTGGTTAGCCCGGTCATAAAGTGCTTGGTGGTGTTGTTCAAGGAGGCGAAGAATTTATTGACATCCTTATTATCTTCGGTAATGTCCTTGTCCTGAATATTTACAGTACGAATATAGGCATCCAGGGTGTCTAGGTGCTCACAGACATGTGCTGACTGGCAGAGATCGGCAACTGTCGCACGGCGCGGGCGAAATTCTGGCACCTGAATCTCCGTATTAGGGTCAGACTTCTTGACATAAGTTGGGAAGTCAACATCCAGCCATATATTAGTCTCTGAGCCAGAAACAAAGTATACCCTTGGTTCGTCACCCTTCATTATTAGAGTATTGTCCGGGTTCCTCGCGCCCAATTTGACCGTCTTGGGCGCATTATCGATGGCATCGGTTACAAGTTTCTCTGGGATCTTGATATGCCAGCATGGAAGGTCGCTGGGGGAAACCGTCTCAACCTCAGCGCCGTTGCCATGGAATATCTCCGCCGCTTCCTTGTTAAAACACATTAAGCCGGGATCACTCAAGATCTCCATGGAGGCCTGGTGAATTCGTGTTACCTGCTCCTTGTTCATCCTTTCATAGGGCGTATCAATTAGAATTCCTTCTCTTACCACTTTCTCCCTCCTGGGTTAAACTACAACTTTGTATTTCAACGATATAGCATTTAGTCTAGTTTACCAAAAGGCCTTTCCTGTGAGCCCTGATGAACCCTCTACATGCGATATCTTTTCCGGTGAGCACATCGGCAACCTTGACCAGGCTTATCAATTTAGCGTCGAGGGGATCCAGGATCGCGGCGTCTAGCCCGGCATAGGCTGCCATCAGCAGAAATGCCCGGTTGACTATACCCCTATTAGGTAGGCCAAATGAAATGTTGCTAAGTCCTGCAACCGTCTTGGCGGCTGGATAACGGGACTTAATCTGCTCGATAGTCTTTAGCGTAATAATCGCTTGATTAGAATCCACAGAAATAGGAATCACCAATGGGTCGAAGAATACCTGCTCCTCCTTGACACCCAGCCTAGTCAGTTGAGTCATTATCATTTCACTGGCGTCCAGCCGCTCTTGAACAGTGCCAGGTATACCCCCCTCTCCTGTGACGAGGGCTACCAGCGACGCTTGCCTATCTGCCGCCAAAGTACCTATAATTTCTAGCCTCTCGGGCTCGGCATTGACTGAGTTGATCATTGCCNTGTCACCACGGTATTTGCGCAGGGCAGCCTGTATAATATCCGGGTCATCGCTGTCAATGACAAGAGGTCTGTCGGTGGCTTCCTGCACCACTCCTATCAGCCACTCCATTGTAGCTGTGGCGTTTTCCCTGGCATCCCGGCCAACACCAGCATTTACGTCGATGAAATCGGCTCCAGCATCGGCCTGAGCTTTGGCAAGGTTCGCCAGGAATGCCTCGTCTTTGTTAGCTATAGCTTGTCCTACGGACTTGTTCGATGCATTGATTCTTTCGCCAATTACCAGCATGTTACGTCACCTTATTATTCTATTATACCTGGAATCTCATCGAGTACCTTCTGCCGCAACTCCTGGGGGAGCTGGTAACCAGGAGTGGCGAGGATCTCTTCAACCTTGCTCTTAGCCCTGGCGGCAGTATCCCGTTTTCCTTCGGCCTGCCATTTCTCCAGGTGCTCCCTGTCGCTCAGGGTGGGCTGGTAGTGCTCGGTGCGCATGTGCTTTCGGGTATGCTTGTTATAAACAAAATGCCCTCCGGGGCCAACCTCCTTAATGAGGTCAAAAGCCAGGGTGTCCTTGTTCACCTTTATGCCTTCCACTGCACGCATCACCATTCCGAGGATCTCGTTATCCACCACATACTTCTCAAGGCTCACACTGAGGGCGAAATCGAGTAGGCCGGCGGCATCGTGGATGAAGTTGGCCCCACCAAGTGCACAGAGCAGGTTGGATAGCGCCGACTCATAGCCGCATTGAGCATCGATGGCCTTGGCGTCGGACATACCTGCGGTGGCATAGAATGGGAGTTTGTAGAACTGGGCCATTTGAGCGCCGGCAGTGTTAAGGAGCCCCATCTCGATGCACCCGGTGATGTACTTCAGGTCGCGTAGGTCGTTACTGGAGGCCACCGAGCCGAAGATCGCCGGCGTGCCAGGATTGACTAATTGTGTGAGGCATACCTCGGCGAGGGAATCCACAGTCTGGATAACTAGATTACCAGCTAAGGTCACTGGGGAGGTAGAGCCGCATAGTGGCTCCGCAGGAAGCGCTACCGGGATGCCAGCCCCAGCAACGGTCACAATCATGTCCCCATATTCTTTATCAATCATCAGCGGGCTGATGGCGCATAGTATTATAGAGATGAATGGCTCCCGGCGTAGCTGCTCTGGCGAGCCGGCGATGATTTCCGCCATGCGGAGCACCTGCTGGATGCCCTCATGGGTGTAAACCCCTCCCATTATGTGCTTGGTGGTATTGTCTAGGCCAGCAAAGAAGCGGTTGATATCCACATCCTCTACCGGGACATCGCTGGGATATGTAGGTAGCAAGAAGAAATGGATGTTTTCCAGTCCATCGACGAGCTTGGCGATAGTCTTCAGGTCTTGGAGGGTAGCCCGCTGCCTCTCTCCCGATGTCCCGTCGATGATATTGAGGGCGGTGCCACCGGTGCCAGCGTATACTCGGGTTCCACCCAGGTTTAGGTTGTGCTTTGGCTGGCGGCCGTAGAGGGTGACCGCCGAGGGTGCTATGTCGACAAGGTCCATCACTGTCTCTCG
>JGI10211J14876_10001087_pt1 | contig 11902 bp, 11 predicted proteins | sample Etolagsediment_FD_14876 | JGI IMG/M metagenome (IMG submission 14876)
TCGGTTGGATAAGGACTACGCGGTCTCTTAGTAGAGGTACCTTGATCTGACATCGTAGATGTAGAGGGGTCTTGACCTGACATCATAGATGTAGAGGTACCTTGACCTGACATCATAGAGGGGTCTTGATCCGACATCATAGAGACAGACGGATTCGTCGTGACTCCACTTTGATCGGGTGAAGTTAAATCACTTAAATTCAAAGGTCCTTGCGATTGTTGTGAAACTGATGGATCGAGTAATCCTGATGAACCTAAAGAAGGATATATAGTTGATTCACGCGACGTATATCCACTATCCCTGGATAGATTTAATTCACCTACATTCATAGTTCCTTGTGATGAATCAGGATCATCAATCGGGTCGATTGGCAATCCATCTGTATCTATAAATTCATAACCGGGGGGTTCTACATTCATTTCTATAATATAAATAAATATTTATTTTATTATACAACCTTTTTATACATTTCTAAAGCCTTCTTTCTTTGCTCTTCATAATTAACAATAGGATCTGTATATTTTACATCCTTGTATTTTTCAAAACTGGTATTCCAATTATGTATATCTTTTGCAGGAACAGATCTTAACTCAGGAACCCATTTTTTTATATAACTAGCTTTTGCATCATATTTTTCAGACTGGGACCATGGATTAAATATTCTAAAGTATGGTTGGCTATCGGCACCTGTGCTTGCAACCCACTGCCAATTTCCATTATTGCTGGCTGGATCATAATCAGTTAATGTTTGTGCAAAATATTTCTCACCATCTTCCCAGTCAATTAATAACGTTTTAATTAAAAAAGAAGCAGTAATTAATCTTGCACGATTATGCATATATCCAGTAGTATTCATTTCTCTCATACCAGCATCTACAATAGGAAATCCAGTTTGACCTTTTTTCCATGCATTTAATAATTTTGCATTTTTGGTCCATTTAATTTTGTTATATTTTTCTTTCATAGCAGAGCCTAATACTTTGGGATTATTATCCAAAATTTGAGCATAAAATTCTCTCCATATTAATTGTCTTAATAAATCTTTATTGACTTTTTTCATTTTCTCGTATGCTTCTCTAACAGATATACAACCATATTTTAAATATGCACTTAATAATGTAGTTTCTTTATCAAGATCATTTCTGATAGTTCCATATTTTGAAAATTTAGATAATCCATTAATTATTTTAATACCATTTTCACGTCCTCCAGTAACAAGTTTATTTGAGTTAGGATCCGTAAATTTAAAATATGCTTGTGGTAATGTAATATTTCCTTCATTCGATTTTTCAAATGGAAATGATTTTAAAATAACGGGTTTGGGTATTTTAATAGGTAAAACCTTATTATAATAAGGTGTAAATTTAGTATATGGTTCCCCTGATCCGGAAAGAATTTCTTTTGAGTCATATAAGTAATAATCATCAGCAGTTATACATTCAATCTTTTCCTTTTTACACAAAGTTTCAATAGATTTGTCACGTTTTTTGGAATAAGGAGTAATATCAGAATTGAAAAAAACGGCATTTATTTTCCATTTTTTAATTAATTTGCTAATAATAGAATTATTTTCTCCATAAAATAAATTTAATGAACCACCTTTCTTAATAATATCTGATTGCAAATAAGCAAGTGATTCAATCATAAATTGTACACTATTATCTGATTTATATTTATTTTTATCAGAAATCTGTTCAGGAGTGAATATAAAGATGGTATATAATTTTTTGCAATCTTTTGCAGCAAGATTCAGAGCTAAATTATCTTGAATTCTTAAATCACGTCTAAAAATAAATAATCCTGTTTCAAACATATATAATATCTATTTATTTATTTAAAAAAACAAGTTCAATATAATAAAATAAATGGAAAAATATTTAAAAAAAACAAATTCAATATAATAAAATAAATGGAAAAATATTTAAAAAAACAAATTCAATATAATAAAATAAATGGAAAAATATTTATGGAGCAAAAGAGTCTTAGATGTCGATAATTATAATATAATTCAATCAGAAGGTGTAACTAATTTTAATACCATACAAGAAGTGATTAAAAAAAATAAAAATATTATATGGATTAGAAATACAAGTGCTATTCAATATTTTAATACAGATTTAAATTTTTTTGGTGAATTATTAAACAAAATAACTCATCCAGTAATATTAGTTACAAGTGATGGTACTAGACCGGTACCTTCATCCTATAAACCTGAATTGGTAGAAAAATTATTAAATAGTGATAAAATAATAAAATGGTATACACAAAATTACGATAAAAGTATAATGCATCCAAAGTTATCTTATTATCCAATAGGATTAGATATGCATACTGAATCATGGTTACCTATACCTGTAAATAGTAACATAAAAGATCCATTAAGTATAGAATATGAAAATATTCGACAAGAAAAAATGAAAATGTATTATACTATTCGTGAAAAATATAAAGAAAAAAAGGATTTGCGAATATTTTGCGATTCACATTTACGTATAACACATCATAAAAGAGCTGAAATGTTTGAAAAACTAAAAAATAATTCATATATAGAATTATTAAATGAGAGAATAGATTATGATAAAGTATTTGAATTATATTCAAAGCACCAATTTGTACTTTCACCAATAGGTAGAGGTTTAGATTGTCATAGAACATGGGAAGTATTTTTATTAGGATCTATTGTAATAACAGAAACATCTCCATTAGATAATATGTTTATTAATAATAATTTGCCTGTTATTATATTAAATAATTTTTCAGAATTAAATAATATAACGGATGAACAATTAGAAAAGTGGAAAAATGATTATATGAAATATACTGATATAAATAATATTAAAGAGAAAATGGATCCGGAATATTGGATTAAATTATAATTTAATTTGTACATTTTTGATAATAAGTAAAAATATAATACACCATACAAACATAAACAAAGCAACAGATGTTTCATCTTCCATATCTGCATTATTATCTTTTGTTTTTAAAACAATATCCCATATATCAGGTTGAAAATTTACCATTTCATTTTCATGATGTAATGTATGTATAGTTTTGGTATTTTGTGAATGATAATAAAATTCATGTACAAGTGATACTGCAAGAGTATACCAAATAATAACATATGGATTCAAATAATATTTGTTTGTGTATTTATGAATAAGTAAAACAAGTAACCACAATAATCCTCCACCAAATCCAAATATTTCAACTAATCCTAATTCTAAAAATTTGCCTGTATATGTTTTTGCAAATGGTGAGTGATGTGTCCATGAATGAAACTTACTCAAAGGTAAATCAGGATATTTATGTAGTCGATAATGACCATACCAAATAACTAAAGATGATAACCATAATGAAAAAAGTCCTTTAAAATATTCTTTATCGGTATAAAATGATATTAATGTACTACATAAAATTAAAATAAATAGACCACCATAATTATAATTAAAATACTTAATTAAATTATTTAAGCTTTCGTTTTCATTATATTTAATCATATAAATATAATGATAATATTTTTTTTAAATATCTAAACTAACTGTATTTCTCTCTGATTTTCTTCTTTTGGTTCTTGTAGGCTTGTTATCTTCTTTATTTAATTCTCTGAGTTCACTTAAACTAATTACACTTCCTTCTTTATCTTCATTTTGAATGTTAATTTCCGTTTTTTTTACTTTTAATCCGGATAATAAATTCGAAATATCTGATGGTCCTTTCATTTCAGGTCTTGTTGATTTTTGTGCAGGTTCAACATTTCTACTGGCATTTATATCAGGACGATTATTTAATGGTACATAACCAGGACGTACTGGTGGAGGTGCAGCATGAGGACCTTGGGTTTCCATAGGTGGTGGTGGTCCTCTATTATTTGATGGTATGATTGGAGGGGCTTGAGGAGCAGGTCTTGTAGGTTGTCCTCCTAAATTTGGCATCATATTGTTCATAAAGCCTCCTAATCCTGGATTTGTTTGTCCCATAGTATTTACAGCAGCTTGAGTAAATTGTTGCATTAAATCAGGATTTTGTCTCATAATGTCGTCCATACCTGGCATAGCAGATTTAAACATACTATTTGTCATATGTACCATTAATGCACTACCACCTAATTGGAATAATAGTTTTAGTTCAGGTGCCATAGATGCTTTGGACTTGTATTTTTCATGAAGTTCGGAAAAGATCTCATCATAATCATCAATATTTTCATTTATTTGCTCTGACCATCCATCTAATTTTACATCAAATGGATCAAATTTATTATTTAAAAATTCTATTCCAGTTATACAAGCCATTAACATTTTACCCTGAAATTTTACTGAATTTTGCTTCTCACGTTCTGCTACATGACTTTCATATTCGCCTTTCATTTCTAAAAGGGGTGATTCCATATCATATTTTTTGGTTAAATGAACTCCCTTTTTTTCCAAAGCTTCTAATTTTTGTAGTAATTGAAACTTTTCTTTTAGTGTTTCTTCTTTTGACATTTGAGGTTGACTTGGTTTTGGTGTATCAGGATTAATTGGAATATTGTTAAATTTACCATATCCATCCCATGTTTTATCTTCTTTGTTTTTCTCGTCACCAACAGTAGATGCACCAATATTTATTTTTTCTTCTACTATTGGAATATCATCATCATCATCATTATCTACATTTAATTTTATGGGATTTGAAAATATATCTGATTTTGATATTTTATTTGTTTTAAAACTTGTTTCACCTGATAAATCATTTAATTCATTTTCTAAATTATCTAAATCATCAATACCAATATCTGATGACGTTTCTTTTCCACCACCTGATTTTTTCTTTTCATTCATTAATAACTCTATACCCCCACCAAAATTAATTGGTTTATGATCATTTAATTTTATATTAATTCCATCTGAATTATCTAAATTCGTTATATCGATAATTTCTGCGTCCATTATGTTTTAAATAGAACATTTAATTTTAAATCAATCGCATTTAATATTATTTATTTTTTATATACCACAAAACTTGCAATAAACAATCTGCTAAATCATCCTTTTTTTTATGACTACAAAAGTACTCTAAATATTCTGTTACTTTATCATTTTCCTCTAAATAGGTTCTGCATATTTCACAAGACTCTTTTTTTCTTTCGCTGTATTCTGTTTTTTTATTTCCTAAAAATTCTTTTAATTTATTTGATGCTGATATAAACTCTATTTTTTCTATATTATTCATTATAAAATACTGGGTTATCATTCCTTGTAATGTTTTCATCCTTTGAGCTAAAGGACTTATTTGATTTTCTATTATTACTACATCTATTTCTTCATCTTTTAATTTTTCGTTTAATTCATATTTTAGATTTATACCTATATCTATTAAATTTATATCTTTTGCATTTATTTTTGTACTATATGGATGTGCATATTTTTCTCTCAACGCATTTTCTATACTCTCTAATAAAGCCATTTTATTTAATTTATTATCAAATATTATTTCTGCATTATTTAATTCACACCTAATATCGTCTATTTTCTTTTTTTTTAAATTTTTCATAAGTAATTCATTTTTAATAATAGGGAGTTTCACATGTTTTTTACAACAACATTTATTTGTATTATAATCAATATAATTTGCATTTTTTCCACATTCACATTTTATATGTTCTTCTTTTGATAAATCTATTACTTCCCATTTTGTAATTATAAATGAATTATCACTTTGTTTATCTATTAACACATATGCTAAATTTTTTATTCCTACATCAATACTTAATATTTTCATTTATTAAGTATTAATATTAATATTTATATATTAATTTGCATTTGGATATTTTTCTCTTAAATATTGATCTTGAGTTAATACTGGTGCTATTAAACGGCACTGTAATTGTTCTCTCGATAAATATAAATTTTTTAAATCACTATTTTCATAACCATATGGTTGAGTACTTTCAACACATGATTTATATAAAAATGGTGTATTTGGCATAGATGGTGATTTTTCAAAAGGACAATAACAACTTTGATCACATGCTTCTAATTGATTAAATTTTACTATATTATCTGCATTTTTTGTCAAAAATTGTCTATATTGAAAATTACTAGTTATATTTTCATCTTTTCTTATATTTTCATTTATTTTTGCACCAGGTTGCCATTTTGCAAAATTTCTCCCATCACTCATTATTGGAGGAAAATCAAAATGAATATTATTTGATCCTGAATAAGCAGTTCCCCAACTCATTATATATACTATGAGAGAAAATGTATTTAATTACTACTTTCTAATAATTTTAATAATTCTTTTTTATTCTTTTTTTCTCCTTTAGCTATTAAATTTTTTTCTACTGCTAATTCTCTTAAACTATTTACTGTCAATCCTTTTAAATCCGTTTTTACTTGTTCTTCTTCTAATTCTTCTACTTTGGCAACAGGTTCTTCATCATCATCTTCTTCTGTATCATCATCATCATCATCTTCTTCTTCTTCTTCTTCATCATCTGACTCTTCATTATTTAATACTGGTAATTGATCTACTAAATTATCTAATTGAATTACTTTTACACTATCATTTAAATCTTCATATTCATTTGTTCCTTCAAAACTTTCTAAAGCACCTCCCAATTCAATTGTTGTTGCTTTTTCAGAATCTACTTCAGATTCTTCATCCGATTCTTCATCTGATTCATCATCTGATTCACTTCCATCATCAGAAACATCAATTAAATTATTTTGTTCACTAATTATAGCACCTTGTTCTTTAAAAGGACTAGGTGCATTAAGTGAATCATGTGGACCCATTCTCTTTTCAAATTGCATATTTGCAATAAATGAACGTAATATTTCTGCTTGTTCTTTTTGTGCTCTTTCTAACATTAAAACAGTTCTTTTAAAATAGAAAAATAATAAGGTAATTAATACAAACATTATACCTAAACAAAACAAAGTAATTGGACTAACTAAAAACTCGTACATTATTTAAAAACTTAAGATATATTTTTAAATAATAATAAACGAAATTACTTATTCTAATAATTTTTCTGTTTCTTTAATTATAACTTCCGGGTAATTTAAATCTTTTAATACTTTTAAACCACCACGCGTTTTACATATTCCTTCTTTTAATAAATATGTGTATGTAAACTCATGATTATTATTTTTTATTATTTGCATATGTTTATTATTCATTATTCTATCTAGATTTGTACATATATCTACTAAATGTGTAGTTAATATAAAATCTATATTCCCTTTATTTATTAAATAATTTATAAATGCGGTTGCACTTGCTACTGCTTCATATGGATTTGTACCTGAATATAATTCATCAAATATACAAAAATGCCTTTTATTGTTTTCTAAAGAATCTACTATTTCTTTGCATCTACGTGCTTCTGCTTGAAATAAACTATCTCTACCTGATGTATCCGGTATATTTATATAACTATGTATAAATTGATATGGATTTAATTCGCATTTTTCATAGAATCCGAAACCGATTTGTTGAGAGAAAATTATATTAAATAATACTGATTTTAATAATGTCGTTTTACCGGCTGCATTTGGTCCTGTTATTATTATGTTTTTATCTATTAATACATCATTTTTTATTGGATTTTCTCTCATTAGACTAGGAAAATAACCTTTACATACTTTCATTTTTCCTTTTGAATATTTACATGCATTTATATATTTTGATCTATGCAATTTATGCGTTTTTTCTATTACATCTATATATCCATTTAATCCTATTGTATAATTTATTGTTTGTTTCAATTCTATATCTTGATGCAAATCATAATAATATTTCATTATATAACCTATTTGATTTACCTTATGACCTGATAATTTATAAGGTGTTATTTCTTCTAATTTATTTATTATAAATATTAATCTCTCTTTATGACTACTTACATCCTCATTAAATTTATTAAATGTTTTTAATTTATTACCTATTTTTTGGTAACGTTCTATGTTTTCAAGACTTTTCTTTAAATAATCTTTAATTAAAAATATATCTTGATGAATATTTTTAAAGTTATTGTAAAAACGATAACATATTAAACAATTTTGATAAATTTGGAATACAAAAAATAATATGGATATTACAGCATATATCTTTTTATCCATCGGACCTTCTTGAAAAAATGCAAATATGTTTCCTAATGCATGTTTTGATAATACTATTTGTAATATTTCAATATATTTTGATAATGATATTTCATGACCTTTGATTTTTAATATAAAAAATGGTACTATTAATAATAATACTGGTAAAAATAAAGTTACTATTGGACTAAACAGATTGTAAAGACTAAGTATTTGTAAAAAATATGATGATTTATTTAAAAACTTAAAGAAACCTATATCGATGTAATAATATTTTTCTACAAAATCTTCATCACATTCAAACGTTTTCCATAAATCTACAAACTTGTTATATATTTCATTTTTATTATTTACATCTACTTCATTTTCTATACATTTCCATTTTTTTACTAATTTCTGACTGTCTTTTAAAAATTTTATATCATCTGTAAAATATATATTCTGATATTTCAATATATTTTCTTCTATTTGATTATCAGGCAAATATATTTCTTTTAATAAATTATTACTTATATCACTTTTCATTTCATCCATCTCTAAATCATCTTTTATTGTTTCTTCTAATTTATACTTGTTTTTTACATAAAAAATGGGTAGTTTAAAATCTTCCATAATTATATAATTTTTTATTATTTAATTATATAATTCAAGACGAATTAATTATTTATTAGATTATTTGGTAATTCTGTTATTTCAGTTGAATAATAACTTTCTATTTCACGCAATTTTCTTATATCTCTTTTTGTCACAAAATTTACACCCATTCCCTTTCTACCCCATCTTCCTGATCTTCCTATTCTATGAATATATGTATGAATATCTTTTGGTAAATCAAAATTTATTACTGTACTTACTTGTTGTACATCTATTCCACGAGCTGTTACATTCGATGATATTAATACACGACTTGTTCCTCTTTTAAAGTCATTATATGCATTTGTTCTCTCTTGTTTTTCCATATTACTATGAATACAACATACTGGAAAACCCTCTTTTAATAATGCCTCTGTTAAATCCGTCACCCTCTTTATACTATTACAATATATTATGCTTTGACTTAATGAAATGTATTCAAACAAATCTTTTAATGTTTCAAATTTTTGATTATCATTTTCTATTGCTATATAATGTTGGGCTATTCCATCTAGTGTAATTGCTTCCGTTTTTACTAATATTTTTATTGGATCACGCATAAATTTCTCGGTTAATGATTGAATTTCTACTGGTAATGTTGCACTAAATAAACATACTTGTACTTCTGTTCCTAAAAATTGAAATATATTATATACTTGCTCCTTAAATCCAGCTGATAACATCTCATCTGCCTCATCTAATACCAACATTTTTATTGTTTTTGTATTTATTTTTTTTCTTTTTATCATATCATGTACTCTTCCTGGTGTACCAATTATAATTTGGGGATTACCTTCCAAATCTTTTATATCTTCTTCTAATGGATTTCCACCTATTAATAATTTTAATTTTACATTCATAAATTCACTTAATGATTTCATTACACCATGGATTTGAATTGCCAATTCTCTTGTTGGTGCCATTAATAATCCTTGACTCTCATTTACATTTTCATCTATGTTTTGTAATGTTGCTACTGTAAATGCACCTGTTTTTCCTGTACCTGATTGGGCTTGAGCTATTACATCTTTTCCTGTTAATATTGGATTTATAGCCTTTTGTTGAATTGGACTTGGATTCTCAAATCCATAACTATAAATTCCTCTTAATAATTCTTCTTTAATATTACTAATTTCATCCCACGTTTTAGCGTCAGTCGTAAATTCCATAATAGTATTATCATTTATTATTTAAGTATTATTAACAATCAATTATTTTTTATTTACAATTTTTATTTGTTTTATTACCATATTCAATTTTAATAGGACTTTTTTTTAAAATTGATTCTAAAATAATATAAATATAAATAATATAATCTACTATGGCTACTGTTGTTTATTCGTTAAAACAATTTGAAGATATTTCATGGCAACAACCTTTAGAAATTGGCGATGATATTATATCTCTTATTAATGAATTAACAGAACAAGTCGGTTCACCATCTTATAATAAAACCCCTAATTTTAATTCTACACACTCTTCTGATAAAAAATTCAATAAAAAACCCAAAAAATATACTGAAATTGCTCCTGATGATTGGGTTACTGTACGCAATTTCAAAAAAACTGAAATCGCTGTTAAAGAAGGTATTGATAAACAAATCGATGAAATTCGGTCTTTATTAAATAAAGTTACTGAAAAAACATTTGATGCTATTCTTGTAAAAATGATTGATAAATTGGATTCTAATGTTGAGGAATTAAAGCAAAATGAAGAAGGATTAAGTAAAATTGGCACTTCTATTTTCAATATTGCTACTTCTAATACATTTAATAGCGAGGTCTTTTCTAAGTTAATCAAAACGTTGATTGAAAAATATGAATTTATGGAAGATATATTTAACCAGGCATTTGACCAATTTATTCAAATCTTTTCAAATATTCAATATTGCTCTCCTGATGACGATTATGATAAATTTTGCCAAATGAATATTGATAATGATAAACGACGTGCTATGTCTTTATTTGTTATCAATTTAACTAAATTAGAAATTATTCCAAAAAATAAAACTATTGGTATTATTAATCAATTACAATCCATGATTACTGCATATATACATGAAGAATCACAAGAAAATGTTATTGAAGAACTTGCTGAAAATTTATATATTTTGGTTGTTCAAGGATTCTATCATTTAAAAGACTGTGACGAATGGCAGTCTATTTATGATAATATTGAAACTATTTCTAAAATGAAACATACACAATATCCTAGTATTTCTAGAAAAGCCGTCTTTAAACACATGGACATTCTTGATAAAATTAAAAATTAATTAAAATAAATTAAATATATATTTATTTATTATATAATGGATAATCAAATCACATATGATATTAAAGAAAAAAATATTATTAATATTGATAATCTACCTGATCTAGATGAAAGTTCTCTTGAAGAAGAACCTTTTTTTATGGATCTTCAAAATCAATTTAATTTTTTTGATCATGATAATATTATTGCACAAGAAATAGATTATAATGAAAATTATACTAAAGCTATGCTTGTACATATTGCTAGTTATTACAAAGTATATGACCGTAAATTGAAAAAAGATGCATTAATTCAAAAAATTGTTGAATTCGAAAATGATCCTGCTAATATTGAAACTGTATATAATAGAAAGAAATGTTGGCATTTTATTAATGAGCTGAAAAATGACAAATATTTTTCAAAATTTATTATTTTTAACAATTAAATTTCTATATATTTAATTTTAACATTTATTAAAGAATTAAATATATAATTATTATAAATATGGTACAGTCTTTACTTAATCCATCTATTAATTATCCTGAAATTAAAATACTTGATAAAGACGATATTGATTATGATGCCACATTATATCAAAGTAACATTTTAGGAGTTAATGATGTTAAAATTGCATTAGGACAACCCAAGTATTCATTTATTGAATCTGATATTATTTATTTCCCTATTTATCTTGTTATTAATGATTTATTTAATTCACAAATCGGTGTTTATGAAATCTTTTCTACACAACTTCCTAATATTACTGATGAAGATGATGATGTTGATTTAGATAAATTATCTAATCCTCTTATTTATTCTTTTGTTACTAAAAAAATACTTCTTGATTCTATTGCTTCTGATAAATCTTCTGATGAAACTATTGATGACGATGATACATCTGATGATGAAGATGATGATACATCTGATGATGA
>JGI10211J14876_10001088_pt1 | contig 11902 bp, 10 predicted proteins | sample Etolagsediment_FD_14876 | JGI IMG/M metagenome (IMG submission 14876)
TAATTCTAAAAGTCCCATTTCCAGTATTAGCTGTTTTTCCTATTTGTTTTGTTCCTCTTTTAACACTATTATTTACTCTTTCAAAACCTAAATTTCCCATATGAAATTCAGGTGCTTGAGGATTTAAAACAGTTCTTACAGGAATAAAATTAGGTGCTTGAGGATTTAATTGGGTTTTTTTAGATAATCCTTTATTACTTCCATTTTGACCTAAATTATTTCCTTGATTAGGTCCTTTATTATTTCCATTAGTTATTTTAAGTTGTTCTCCGAACCTATTTTTAGCAATTTTGTTAGTAGAACCCTTATTTAATGCATTCTTTAATGCAGTTAATAATTGTGCTTGTTTTTCAGTACCACCTTTATTTGGATGATAAGTTAATAACAGTTTTTTTAACACTTTATTTAATTCAGTTGCATTTTTTCCTGGTTGTACTAAATCACTTATTTCAGGGATTAAATTTACTCCATATTGACCAATTATATTTTCAAGTGATTGTTTACCTGTTGCTGATAATTTTCCATCTGGATTAAACAAACTTACAGTTCCATTTGAAGATGGTCTTACTGTAACATTTGCTTGATTATTTGATACTTGATTTGGAATATTGGGATTTCTTAATCCACGATTAGATTGATTAGGTGGTTTAAAGTTTCCTAAACTATTTGGAACTTGAACAGATGTATTAGGAATTGGTCTCTTAAAAAACTGTAATCCATTATAAACATTTTTATTTGTTATAGTATTTCCTTGTTTTCTTCTTTTTAAAACTCTTCTTGCATTTTCTAAATGACCAACTTTTTCTGCATATTTTTTATTAACTAAAGCATTATTATAGTCTTCTGTATTAATTCCTAATGAGTTTTTATAAATTCTTACTTGTTCATTTCTTGCTGTTGTTATTTTCTTTAATATTTCTTTATCTATTTTTGGTATATATTTTTCTTTTTTTAATAAAAGATAAATATTATAATATGTAACTGCCGTATTTCCAACCATTTTAGAATAGGAATTATAAGTATCTGTTAATTGTCTTCTGTAACTATTGGTAAATCTTGAATTTGGTTGAGATGCTTGTTCAAGATATTTATTACATTTTTTCATAAAAAACTCATTAAATTCTTTTGAAATATCCCTAAATTTTTGAATTACTTTATCTCCAAATAAAGAATATTCATCTAAAAATGCATTAAGATTATTATCAATTGTTTCATTAGCAGCTGATGGTTTATAATCAAGTGTTGATTTCCTAATTAAATAATTTCCATCTTCAAAAACTTTATCAACACCTGCTTTAGAATTTTGATTAGAATTTTCTCTTTCTTTCAAGTTAAATAAATTTTGTAATAAATCCGTTAAAGTAAGATTTGACATATTTAATAAATTTTTAACAGACTCCACTCTATTTTCAGTTCCAATCATTTTAACAAAAATATCTTTAGTTGATAAATTAGTAAATTTTTGTTCTAATGAGGTATAAAGACCAGTATAATATTCTTTTGGAGTAACTAATAATTTTCCATTGGAGGTTCTTTCATCCTGTTTTTTTTCATAAAATAAGAAAAAGTTAATAATAAATTTTGTTTTATTTACTTTACTAATATCAGTAGTATCATTAAAATTTTGTGTTTGTTCTAATCTTAATTTTAAACAAGTTGATAAAATATATTTCATGGCATTTGATAAATCGTCTAGTGATAATTCTTGAAACAATCCATTAAAATTAGTGTACATAAAAATCATTGCTAATAATTGTTTCTCAGTTTCTAAAAAGTTTACAAAAGAATCTGAATTTAATTCAGTCCGTAATTGATTAGTAAATTCTTTATTAACACGTTTACTAAAGATACAGTATAATACTTTAAAAATATTATTTTCAAAATCATATTCAGCATGATTTTTTTCTAATCCTTTTTGAATGTTTTTTAAAAGATTGTTACTATTTTCACCTCCTCTTTGTTGTTTTTGTTCATTAATTTTATTTAAAATTAATTGTAAGAGTTTATTCTCATATTTCATATTTTATAAAATAAAAAAAAATATTTAAAGATTTTTCTTTTTATAAAATACATTATGTCAGATTTAGAAGTGAATCTTAAAACCCATTCTCCTAAATTAAACCCTAAAATGAACACAGAAATGTATGTTTATAAGCGTGATGGACGCAAAGAACCCGTCCATTTTGAAAAAGTTCAAAACAGAATTAAAAATAAAAGTTTTGGTCTAAATGTTAACCCGACCTTAATCGCTCAAAAAGTTTGTTCCAGAATTTATGACGGAGTTAAAACCTCCGAATTAGATGAATTAGCCTGTCAACTTTGTGCTTCTTTATCCACTGAACACCCTGATTATGGAATATTAGCCAATAGAATAATCATTTCTAATAACCATAAAACAACTCCATCTACTTTTAGGGAAGCCATGTTAAAACTTTATGATAATCAGGATACTAATGGAAATCATAATCCTTTAATTTCAGAAGAAATTAAAACCTTAGTTTTAGAAAAAGGTGATGAAATTGAAAAAGAAATTGATTATCAAAGAGATTATTTTTACGATTATTTCGGTTTTAAAACCTTACAAAGAGCTTATCTCCTCAAATCTAAAGGTCATGTCGTTGAAAGAATTCAACATCTCATTATGCGGGTTTCTTTAGGATTACACGGGAGAAACCTAAAAAGTGCCTTCCAATCTTATCATTTAATGTCCCAAAAATTTTTCACTCACGCCACTCCCACTTTATTCCACGCCGGAACTCCCCGGTCTCAATGTTTATCTTGTTTCTTAATTGGAACTGATGACAGCGTCAATGGAATGTATAAAACTGTGGGTGATTGTGCTCAAATTTCTAAATGGGCGGGTGGTATTGGTGTTCATGTTTCAAATATTAGGTCTAAAGGTTCTTATATCCGCGGGAGTAATGGAGAGAGTAGTGGTTTAATACCTTTGTTGAGGGTTTATAATGCGACAGCCAGACATATTGACCAGGCGGGAAAGAGGAAAGGGAGTATTGCGATTTATTTAGAGACCCATCATCCAGATATATTTGATTTTTTGGATATTAGGAAGAATAATGGGAATGAAGAAGCGAGGGCAAGAGATTTGTTTACGGCCTTGTGGGTTTCAGATTTATTTATGAAGAAAGTGGAATATGCCTTAAAACATCCTAATGAAACCATAGAATGGTGTTTATTTGATCCTGATGAATGTCCAGGATTAACTGAGGCTTATGGAGATGAATTTGAAAAACTTTATCAAAAATATGAGAAAGAAGGAAGAGAAAGACAAAAAATAGATATTACTAAACTTTGGAAAAAAATCTTGAGCTCTCAAATTGAAACCGGAACACCGTACATACTGTACAAGGACCAAATTAATAAACATTGTAATCAAAAAAATATTGGGACTATTAAAAGTAGTAATTTATGTGTTGATGGTTCAACAGAAATTTTAACAAAAGAAGGATTTACGGAAATTAAAACCTTAGAAAATAAAAAAGTTGAAATTTGGAATGGTTTTGAATTTTCAAATGTTTTAGTGAAAAAAACAGGTCAAAATCAAGATATGCAAAAAGTTATTTTTAATAATGGAGAAGAATTAATTTGCACTCCTTATCATAAGTTTTATATTAAAAATTTAGGTGAAATACCTGCATCAGAATTAAAAGAAAACATGGAAATAATAGATTTTTCATTTCCCAAAATAAATGAAGAAGTTATTAAAAGAAAATCAGGAATATTTGGTTTTAATAAAACAAAATTAGAATTTGTTAAAAGTATTTTTGAAAAAGAAAAAACTGGAATTTTAATTGGTGAAACAAATTATTTAATAGATATTAAAAAAATTATTAACTCTTTAGGATTCCATTCTCAAATAACCAATAATACATTAATCTTACCTAAAGAAATTAAAGATTATGGTCAACCACCATTAGAACCCATTAAAATTAAAGAAATTATCCCTCATTTTAAAACCGCAGACACATATTGTTTTAATGAAGAAAAAAGACATTATGGTGTCTTTAATCGTATCTTAACAGGGCAATGTGCAGAAATCACTGAATTTTCAAATAAAGATGAATATGCTTGTTGTTGTTTAAGTAGTATTTCATTAAGTAGTTTGGTGGAAATTCCAAAGATAGAGGGGAAAGTTAAAATTTATACTAAAACTGATTGTCCTTATTGTGAGATGGCATGTGAATTATTAGGAGATTATGAGAAAATAGTTTTAGATGATGATGAAGAGAGGAAAGCTTTTTATAATGATTTATCGGGAGTTAAATGTGAAGATGGAGTTTGTCAGATGGAGAAACCTAAAACAGTTAATGGGAAAAGGATAAATACAGTTCCACAAATATTTATTAATGATGAACATGTGGGAGGATATACCGAACTCAAAGCTTATTTAAAACCTAAATTTAATTTTGAGAAATTGGAGGAGATATGTTATGTTTTAGTGAAAAATTTAAATCGGGTGATAGATATTAATTTTTATCCAGTTCCAGAGACAGCCAGAGGTAATTTTAAACATCGTCCTTTAGGAATAGGGGTACAAGGGTTAGCGGATACCTTGATGAAAATGAGAATTCCATTTGAAAGTGATGAAGCCAAAGAGTTAAATAAGAAGATTTTTGAGAGTATTCAATATTATTGTTTGAAGGGCAGTATGGAATTATCAAGGGAAAGACAAGAAATAATGGAAAGTAATCATTTTAGAAATTTTAGACAACATATTTTTTATGAGTTAGAATTAATCAAACATCATACTAAGAGAAAATTAGAAGAACTAGAAGATTTAGATTTAAGTAGATGGGAATATCACGGGGAATATTTTACTTTAAGAGAATTATTATCAGACAAAAGTTATTATAGCACCTTTGAAGGTTCTCCTTTATCTCAAGGTATCTTCCAATTTGAAAGTATGGGAATAGAAGTAGAAGAAACCTTCTTAAAAACAAAGTGGAATATATTAAGACGGAATATTTTAAAATATGGTATTAGAAATAGTTTATTAACTGCCTTAATGCCGACGGCATCTACTAGTCAAATTTTAGGAAATAATGAATGTTTTGAACCCATAACTAGTAATATTTATAGTAGAAGGACATTGGCGGGTGATTTTGTGATTGTTAATCAATATTTAGTTAATGATTTGATAGAGAGGGGTATTTGGAGTAAAGAGGTGAAGGATATGATTATTGCGAATAATGGAAGTATACAAAATATGAGTTTTATGACTAGACAAGAAAAAGAACTTTATAAAACAGTTTGGGAAATAAAACAAAAAGCCTTGATAGACTTAAGTGCTGATAGAACCCCTTTTATTTGTCAAACCCAAAGTTTAAATTTATTTTTTGAAGAACCTAAAAATAATAGTTTAGGTTCAGCATTACTTTATGGATGGAAAAGAGGATTAAAAACTGGAAGTTATTATATTAGAAGTCGGCCTAAAATTCAGGCACAACAATTTACGATAGACCCTAAATTAATGAACCAAGTTTGTGAATCATGTAGCGGATAAATTTCTTTGAACAAAATTTTTTATGATAGTTAATAAAGTTTTGTAAGTTTTAATAGATTTTAACATCTGTTCTTTGGTAAATGAAAGTTTTTTATTATTAATAATTGTAATGATATTAGAATGTATTTTTTCTAATATTTCTAAAAAATCTTCATNATCATCTTGATAAGTTTCGTGATTTCTGTCAAAAATAATATTTTTTTTGAAAATATGAACTTTATAGTAAATTTTATAGAACATAAACTTGAAATCTTTTTTAATTTTATCGTTGATTTTCTTTTTTAAAATATCTTTTTCTAATTTATTTAAGATATTTAAATATTTAATAACATCCAAATATTCTTTATCAGAGTCGTGTTTCCATTTTTTCTCGTAAGATTGAAAAGAATCTTCATTATCAGACACATCTTCATCATAAATTTTATTTAATGATAGTTCATCTAATTCATCTTCTAAGTTTTTGGCCAGAGATAAACTACTCATCTGATTAGTTATTTTACTAACTTTGATTTTCATTTTTATTCATGAGATTATTAAAAATTAAAAAATCATTTTTTTCTAATAAAAATTAATGGATTTGTTTAAATTATTTTTTTCAAATAAAAAAGGTAAAAAATTAAGAGGCGGCAGTAATAACTCACCAAATACCCCATCCGAAGGCGGTTTTATGAAATTCATCAAAACTATGTCCTGGATTATCGCCCTTTTAGCCGCTGTTGTTAGTGTTGCCTGTTTAATTATGGTTATTGTCGCCTTAGTAAAAATAAGTCAAGTTGATACCAATAAAAATAATATTACTAAAAACACTAAAGACATTACTACACTCCAAGTAAATTATGATAAATATTTTAATAAATTACAAACTAATGTTAGTGGTCAAAGTGTAGGACCAATGGGACCACAAGGAATGGTAGGAGCACAAGGTCCAGCAGGAGGATTATTTAGTGCATTTGGACAGATGGTTAATGCAGAAAGTCAAAAAGCTGCGAATGTAACAGCTGGAACGGGAAATACAGCTATAGTTTATATGGATAAGAAGAGTAATGCACCCAATAAATATTGGTATTTAGAGAATAATGGTTCAAATTTATTGATAAAAAATAAATTTACAGATTATTGTTTAGAGGCGGATAAAAATACAGGGGACGTTTATAGTGGAGTTTGTAATAAAGGAAATGGAAAACAAAATTTTGTGTGGACTAAAGATGGGAAATTAAATTTGAATAACACGGGAAAATGTGTGGGTACTAAATCATTCCAAATGAAAAATCATCCAAATGCGAGAATTGTAGATACACAAAATCAAAATAATAATAATGCAGGTGTTGTTCAAAAACTTGCATTAGAAGATTGTCAATCAGGATATTATCCTCCTCAAGCTTGGGTTTTTAATTAATCATCATTTAAATGACTATAATCTTTTCCTAAAGTAGAAATAAATTTCATCTTTTTTCTAGTAGGAGGATCTAAAAAAGTTCTAACTATATCCCAACCAGTTACAAAAATTTGAGATGGGTCGACTAAAGTTGCGGTATTTAGTTTTTCAGGGAATAATTGTTTTAAAATATCTGCTAAATATTTTACAAATTTATAATTCACTTGTTTTACTTTAAAATTTTTAAGTTTTACTAAAACATCAAACTTATCTATCCCATTTGATTGTGATTTTAATAATGACCTAGTTGCTACATTGGCTATAAATGATGAAATTCTAATAATTTCTTTGTCATTCTTAGCTTGAATGATATTATCAGTATCAATCACTAAGGTTCCAATTTTATTATTATCTTCTAAGACAAAAACATAAGATGATAATATTTCATCTGTTAAATGTTCACAAGAAAAACTCATTATATTAAAAAAATGCAATATAATTTTAAATTATTTTTTACAATATGAAAACCAATTTAAATTAGGATTTTTTAAGGTTTCAAATTCTTTTTCTAATGAGAAAAAATATTTTGGTTTCCAGTTATCTTCCTTCTTAAAATTATCTCTTCTAAAATTTTCTTTGCGATTATCTCTTCTAAAACCTTTTTGGTTGTCATTTCTATAAAAATCTCTTCTTGAATTCATATTCTCTTAAATAATTTTTTTTTTAAATTTAAAAAATAATTAGTTTTTTAATATATGACATATTTTTGTCCGTATTGTAATAAATTTTATATTAGAAAATCTTATTATGATAAACATTTAAAAAATATTTGTTCATCAAAGAAAAAAGGAAAAAATGTATTAAAGCAATTAAAAGAAGAAGAAAATCCAATCGAAAATATTTCATTAAAAAAAAATAAAAATATTTTGGATGTTATTGAAAAAATTATTGAAGAAGAATCTATTGATGAAAAACTTAAAAAACTAGAATTAAAATTAGAAAAGAAATTTGAAGAAAGATTAAAAGAAGAAATTGAAAAATTAAAAAATTATTCAATTCCTTCATTCATCAAAGAAGAAGAAGAAGAAAAACCAAAAGAAACTAAAGAAACTGAAAATAAAATTAAATCTATCAAAAAAATAAAACTTGAATTACCTGAAAATTTTATTAAACCTTATTTAAATAGTAAAAGCATTGAAAGTGATTCTGAATTACTTTTTCACATTTACTTAGAAGGTATCTCTAAAGAACTAGTCCCTATCAAAAAAATTAAAAAGAATGAAGTTTCCTTTTGGAATGGTGATGAATGGATGATAGATATCAATTTTAGAAATTTGGGTGATATTTTATGTTCTAACCTCAAAAAACTTTATACTAAAGTTAATAAATTAGAAAATAATTCTGATAGCACTGATTATTTATCTAATCAAGAACATATTAATGAACTAACACAAAAGAAATATCAAAACCAATTAATAAATTATTTTTTGGAAAAATATTGTTAAATATGCGTTTTTAATTTAAAATAAATAAAACTTTGATGATATGGAAGAATTTTTAACTAATGAAATGAATGATTTTATTTTCGAATATTTTATTAAAAAAAATATCCATAAATTTGAATTAATTAACACTAACCTTCCTAATTATACTCCCACCTTAATCATTAATGATAATGCTTTTTTTTGTCAATTTATGGTTAATGAACTCCTTAAAAAAATAAATAATACCAAAGAAATTATTTCCCAAGTTTATGAAAAAAAAATTTGTAAATCTAAAAAAGACAGTTTTTACATCAAAATGTCTAAAAATCATATTGAATTATCTCCCGGTGATAACGGTATCTACGATAAAAATATTATTAATGAATTTCTTTATGAAAGTGCCAGTGTCCCTAATGTTATTAATGGTTCTAAAAAAAATATGGTAATTTGGAATATTCAAGATATTGGAACAACTGGACAAGAATCCCTTAAATGTATCATTAAAAATTGTCATAAAAGTGCTAATTTTATCTGCACTTGTAAAAATGAATTAGGTATTTCTTCCAGTTTAAGAAGTTCCTTCAATATTTTTAAGATAAATGATTTTAATGAAAATTTCATCAGGGCATTTATTGAAAAATTTCAACAAGAATTTTACATTACTAATAATTTAAAAGAATTTACTGAAAAAATGATTGAATGTTGTAAATATAATTACAGTTTTTACAATTTTAATTTATTTTTAAAAAATTTAAGTATCTGGTTAATGCAAAAGAAAACTTTATTTGAAAATATTGATACTAATAAACCTTTATTATTATTTGGATGTGACCATAAACAAAATGTTGAAATGATTGAAGATGGTTTAAGGGACCATGTTAAAAAATTTTATCAGAAATTAAAAAAATTAAAAATTAATAATGAAAGTATTGATTATATCCGCAAAAATTTATATGAATATTACGTTTATCACTTTTCTTTCAATGAAATAATGCAAATGTTTTTAGATTTTATTTCAATTGATAATGAAATCCCTGAAAATAAAAAACAAGACATTTTTCAATGGGGTTCTCATTTTGACCTGATGTCCATCAAAGGTAATAAAATGGAAATCCATCTTGAAGCCTTCGTTTTCAAATTCTTAGAAATTCTCTTAAAAAAATAACTTAGTAATAATATGGAGAAACTCTCTCATATTATTGAAAAACTTTATCAATCCTTCATCCTCAATACAGATGAACATTATTTCTTAACTAATGTTGACTACACCCTTAAAATCAACAAAAATATCCAAAAAAGTTTTTCCTCTAATCTCTCTCAAATCAATATCCCACTTAACAAAAATCCTTTACCTGATTTCCCCAATGAAACCTGTCGTCAAGAACCCACTGAAACCATGAACAAAGATTTTTTTATCGATACCTATTTTAAACTTATTAAAAACGCACATACTCCCCATCAAATTAACACCTTATTAGATAATTCCTTAAAATATTTATTACCCGCCACCATATCTTCCAAAGAAAACCTAAAGAAATTCTTAGAAGAAAAAAAAGATATCAATATTCTCATTTATGGTGGAGGTCCCAGTGGACTATTTATCGCCTGTTATTTAACTTATCTTTTTAATTCTCAATATTCTAAAACCTCCTTCCCTCAAATTAAAGTTTTACTAGTTGATAATCGTTCACCTAAAACCGGATATCGTTTCCCTTTTAATCGTGAACGCGTCTTTTACGTTGGGTCTGACTTTTTTAAACTTTTATTAAGCGATATTCTTTGTCTTTATAAAAAAAATAATAATTTCTCCTCACTAATTAAAATCAAATATTTAGAACAAATGCTTTACTTATGGGCTATCAAAAATAATATCCCTATGTATTTTGACCCTCAAGCCGGCGACGAAAAATTCATCAAAAATCTCATCCAAAAAGGTAATTTTAACCTCTTCTTTGATTGCACCGGAAATCGTCTCCCGAATATTTTTTGGCCCAAAATCACACCCAAAGATAAACTTTGGTTAAATCATTTATCCCTTAAACCCTCTAACCTCAAAAAATATTTTTATCCCAATAAAATCGGTCAAATGGTCATCAAAAATAATCAAGTTAAATATCAATTTAAAACACCTGAAGCCAAATATTACCTCTTCATTGAACCCTTCCTTAACGGTCAAATTTACCCCGCTAAAAGTGATTTAGTTTATAATATCACTCACAAAAAAGACATTGAAATCCTTAAAAAACTCTCCGGTAAATGCTTATCCTACCAAAATTATCAATCACTTATCTCTCACCTCCACTCTCACCTCCTCCGTAAAATGATGACGATTAACTGTCATATCCTCAAAGAAAATGTCAACCTAAAACTTTACCTCCTTGATTTAGAACTTTTCCACAAAATTAAAATTACCCAAATCCATCACCTCAATAACCATCAATATCTTTATATCGGTCTTGGTGATAGTATTTTCAGCGGTCATTTTGTAGTTGGTCAAGGACTTGCCCGATTAATCCCCTTAATTGATAAAATCGTTCATTTAATTCCTATGTTATAAAATTATTCTAATTTGTATCCTGGATGAGGAAGATAAATTAAAGTCATGACAAAACTCATTAGAAGAAACGGTAAAATCCAATAATTTGGAATTAAAGGTTCATCAAATAGAACATCACAATCCCTAAATAAATTCACCCAACAAGTTTTAGATTTCATTTCTGGAACAACTCCAGCTTCCGTAATTAAACATTTTTGATAAATCCATCCATTCATCGTGGCTAAACAATCTTTCTTTTCATAAAGAATGTTTGAAGTTTTTAAATCAAAAACTTCAATCACAACCGCCAAAGCAAAAGTAATACCCAAAAAGGAAAGAAACTTTATCATTTTTTATAGTTATCTTAGTATTTTATTAAATCAATTTTTTTTATAATCTCTTTTTTGTTTTTTTTTCAGTTTTTTTGTGGTGTGTGGGTGAGTGGAACTTACCTGGAGGCAGTCACGTAGAAGGAGATGCACATGTTGATAGCGGACTTGTCCGCATCATCATAGGCATTCATCTTGCGAATGCGGCCGTCCAGACCAGGTCCATCCACCTTCCCAACACTACGAAAGTGCAGAGCCACGGCAGAACCGACCTTCATACGCTCCCCTTGGGAAAGCATAGAGAAAACAGGAAGAGAGTTGAGCAAGAACATCGTTGGAAACGAATTCAAGCAAGACGAACAGACAGGCAGAAGATAAACGACCGACGAGCAGACGACTAGATAATTTATATATTTTTAATTTTTTTTCACCATCAATTTTTTTCGGTTTTTTTCACTTAAAAAGCAGAAAATTTTTCAAAGAAAAATTTTATGTTTTAAGACATGTATCATTTTTTTTCTTATCTTAGTATTTTATTAAATTAATTTTTTTATAATCTCTTTTTTGTTTTTTTCAGGTTTTTGAGAGTGGATAGCAGTGTCTGACCTATATAGAGGCAGACTTGACAGACAGGTGGAAGGAAATGCATGTGTTGAT
>JGI10211J14876_10001090_pt1 | contig 11902 bp, 16 predicted proteins | sample Etolagsediment_FD_14876 | JGI IMG/M metagenome (IMG submission 14876)
AGCCCGGACGTTCTCGAAGTTCTCCTCGATGAGAATCCGGACGCTATCGCCGAACAGGTCGCGATCGCCGGAGATCCGTCGAAGCGCGGCGAAGGTAATGGTCCTCGACTTCAAGGTCACATTATCAAAGTGGCTGAGTTGCCGATCGGTGAGTACTCGATCACCGGATATCGTGTCCGTGAGACGAATTACGGAACCGATTATCTCATTCAGGTGATCGTCGAAGAGCCTTTTGTCGCCACCACTCGCGTCAAGGACGAGGCGACTGAGGAATGGGGCGACGCGGAGGTCGAAGTAAGTGGTTTCGCGATCGTGAAGCCTAATACTCAACTCAAAAAGCTTCTCGCCGCGGATCCCGTGATCGACGAGGCAAATCCCGCGGCACTGAGCGTACTCTCGCACGGTGAGTGGAACGGATATAAGACCGCAAAGGTCACACTCAAGTGCACCTCTTTCAAAGAGGATGAAAGCGCTTTCGATCTCGACTTCTGATCGGGAGTAATAATCGCAGGGGGCTTTATCGCCTCCGCTTTTTATATGTTTGTTTACGAATTTTGGGCGACTCTGCTCGTTTTAGGGACAGTCTTTGTGGTTCTCTATCCTCAAGACGCATTTAATCTGACGCGTTTGGCGTCATTAGCGCCGAAGCTCATTCGAGTTTGGCTGATCCAAAGATGGATGATGATTCGGTTGAAACCTCGAATGATACTCGACCACTACCTTATCGAGCGCAGATTAAACAAAATCCGAAAACGGCATAATAGAGAAGAAACAACCTCAACTAAAGACAAAGTATGACCGATCGGTTCAGCGGAAAGAGTTTTAGCGATCCGCAGAGTGACAATATACGAAAAACGGCGAAAGCCCGCAGATTCTCGACGAAAAAAGATGAGTCGGGCGACGAGAAGAAAGCTCCGACAAATCTTTCCGAACTCTATAACAAAGGCGTAGAACATCTCCGCACTTTCAACTTTTACATCGAACTGTGCGAGACCGGTGATCACGTCAAGCATCGAATTCTAAAACCGGCTCCTCCGGTTCAAATTTCTGGAATCAACTATCCGGCTTCTTTCCAACCACTCCAAGACATCTCGACTCTCGAAGATTTTCAGCGAATCGAGCGGGCGTTTGAGTCCGCTGAGACCGAGGTGCGAGATTTTTGGATGCCCCTCTTTCGCCCAAAGGGAGGAGAGACCGACCTCAGCAATTTCGCCGATCGTCTTCTGACGATGAAGCGAATTCAGCAAAACACCAACATTCACGAGACACTCAACTACGGGCATACTTTCGATCCCGATGGCGCTCTTTGCGGATACGGTTTTGTAAGAAATCCTCGTGTTTGGGTTCCGGCGAGAGAATGGTTCGACGAGAAGATCCAGCAGGTCACTCTCAACGATGTTTTCACCATCTTTCCTCATGCCGAGGTTGAGATGCTGAAACTTATTCTCGGTCGGGTTGGCGTGGGTCGTTCCAATCACCTACCTCCAAACTTTCCCGAACCGATCGATCACACGGCTCGTATGGCGGCGGTGATTGTCGGCAAAGACGCGGGTCTCGGTAAGTCAACTATCTTCAACGGATTAACCGCGGCACTGTCAAAATGCGGATTTGGCACTCACACCTTCAAATCCACGGAGGATCGCTTCGGCCTCAAAGCGGCCGCTCTCGCGAATATCGCCTACAAAGACGATACCGCGATGAAATCTCTCAAACAGTTTCTCGCCGCCGAGGAGACTAAGATCCTCATTACCAACGGTCTGTTTCAAACTGAAGAGAAATTCCAAAACGCCGAGCAGATCTGGCCGCAATGCGTATTGATCGTCAACTCGAATGATTGGGATGCCCACTTCGCGTACGATCTCGATCCCGGCATCATCGACCGCATCAAGATCCTCTCGACTTACCGCGAGTATGAAGTACTCAAGAACCGTAAGTTTCTTTCTAACACTGCCTCTGACGGCACTCCTGATCTTCGCCCTCGCGCACACATCCCTTTTCTCGCTGACAAGCTGGGTGTATCCGCTGACGCTCTTTACCTATGGTGCTTGCGCCTTGCGACTGATCGTTTTTGGGAAGTGATCACCGACACGGCTGATCCAACCGTCAATCGTTTGCAGGTCGAGGTTCGTTACTGGACCACTCGCCAACGTATTCGCTTCAAGGCGGATACATCGCAAGCTCTCGTCAACGCGATGGCGATTTGCGCGGCTATTCGTAACGGATCCGAAGAATATCGGATGCCGGAACTTACTCCCGAAGTTCTCGCTCGTCACTTACGTGATCTTCTCTTTATCGGTATCGATAAGAGTGGAAAGAAACTGATGACAAATATGAAAGCGAAGTGGGAGGAAGCGGGAAGGCCCTCCACGCATTACTATCAGGGACTGAGAGAGATACGTTGGGAATCGGTTCAACTCGCCATCGACACTTTCATCAACGCTCAGCATTACGGAGGAAAAACTCCGGCGGAATTGGTGAAAGAGGTCATGGGCAAATTGGTGATGCGCGACGGATTCAAAATCTCGACTGGCATCAGTTATGTCATCGAAGATTGGAATACATGTCGCTACGCCCTCGGTGAAGTAATCGAAGAAGCAAAGTCCCTCTCATCAACACTCTCGAAAGCACAAAATGACCGACTCTGCGATCGCAGCATCGAACCGACCCGAGACTGGCTCTCCAATCCCAACTACTCCCCGGACCGCGCGGAAGAATTGCGTCCAGACATGGACTGAGGTTTCAAGGGTAAGCCAAACTGAGCCCCACTCGCAGGGCGAAGTTGAAGACCCTGAAACCATGGACGCTTTTATTTACGAGCAGGAAAAACAGAGAAAACTCTACGAAGATCTGCTTAGTGAAAACTACACTATCGCCGACGATCCGGCGAATCTCCAAAGCCTGATCGGAACTTCCGCGGATATCTCCGTGTATTGCGAGATGTGGACTCCTCGCCTACTTTGCAAGTTGTTTGTGACCGGCACCGAGTCTCTCGAGCACTCATTCCACCTCGTACCTCTTCATCAAATCGTGAAGTGGCAATACCAAGTTCCGCAGACGGGAGAGACATTCACCGGAAAGTTTATCATCGGCGTTCGAAGAGTGGGCGAAGGAAAGTACGTTCCCGCCCTACGACTTCCTCTCAAATAGGGTAAGTTTCACCGCAAACAACACGAGGCAACATGCAAGACGCTACCACTGTTATCGACGGCATTCAAAGATCGGTAGAAGCCGCTGGTTGGTCCGGGCGTGATGGTATCACGCTCGACAATGTTTCTTTTCGTATCGACGCGAGAAGGCTCGACATCCCTCACGATACCGAGATCGTGGAGGCGCTGATGACCGCCAATGACCTGGCGAAAGACCTTCTTGAGGGTGGCGCACTCGGATACAGTTACGAGGGCGTCTTTCTCGTATATCGTTGCGAGATGCTGCCTAACTGTGTCTCGCTTCAAGTCATCCTCAACGAAAATCGACAGCAACTCGACATGATAGCCACGTTGCACAGATCGGATGTCGTCAACGATTTGCCGAGAGATGTTCTCGTCTGTGAGCTATTGATGGATATGTTCGCGCTCGTCGCTAATCGCCACAAGGGATTTCTGACCGTTAATATCGGTCTCGCCACGGTGATGTGGGATGACGTACAAGATCTTTTCGAGGAGGAGGAGGAGATCGAAATTCCGATGTGAGTTCACACGAGCCGCGACCAACTACAATAACAAAAAGAAACAACTCATGCAATTCGACTACGTAAAGTTCATCGACGAAGGTTACGCCGCTCAACAGAAATACGCGGCGAAAATCGGCGAGTGGGGTCCGGAAGATCTCGCGAAGATGGATGAGCTTGAGGAACTCGGACTTGATACCGTTCAACGTCAGAGTGTGCTCAAGCATCGTTACGGTAAAATGATCGAACATTTTGGTCATCTAACTGAGGAATCTATCGAGGCGAGGGTTTACGTTCCCCGTCGTTCCTGGAAGAATAACGAACCGAGCTTTCTCGATTCCGAATCGATGCGAAAGGAGTTCATCGCCGAGATGTACGACATTTTGCTCTTCCATCGGGCTATTCTTGCCTACGCCGGCGTTAGCGGAGAAGAGTTCGCGAGGATCGCTGAGGAAAAACAGGCGTATAATCAAAAGCGCAAGGATCACAATGTCAACGGCGATGATGTGGCAAATTCGTCACCGGTCGCTGAACTTCACGGGGACTGCGATTCCGCTAATTTCGTGGCGTAAACAATGAGCAAAATCGAGAGAACGAAATACTTCTACGACTTTTTGGATTACTTCAAAAAAGCGGAGAGACAACAAGAACTTTCGAACCTCGGCACTGTCCCTCATTCCCAAAGCGGAGTGGGGGACGCTCTCATGGAGAACGTCGAGCTTTTCGATGTCGTCGAGAGAAAGTACGCCGGCTTCAGTCAAATCGTAAATGATATCGTCTACGGATGGACCGAAGATCATCCGTATTACGACAAAATGAAAGCCGGGTTTGTAACGGAGGAGAGAAAGAAGGTCGCGAAAAATTGGACTGGCAAAGATCTGGAAGAGGAAGATTGGGTCTATCTGTTTCTCCTTCACCGTGTGACAGGATCCGCGATTAACTACTCAAAGATTCCGTCCGGATATCATAACACGTTACTATTTCATTTGCACGAGTGCGATAGTATCGAAGAGATGACCGAGATTGTTCGCACGCACGACAAACCTTTTTACACATCCGTCGGCTATCAATTTCCGGCTTTCCCGAAACCTCCCGAGAGATACAAACGAGGAGGTGATTACTTCTTGTGCGAGTTCGCACCGACTCTCGCGAGAGAATTCACAAACTGGGTTCGTATCGGAAAACCCAAGACATTTCGTCAGATGGGCGATTGGCTATTCAGGTGGAATGTCAATCACGGGCTGAGAAAATACAGATTTCAATACGCCGCATTTGTCGCCGATATCGCCGATTGGCTACCCGAGTACGTCGATCGTGAGAGTCTATTTTATTACGGCACAAACGCGATCGAGTGTATATCATATCTCGCGAAACCGAGAGAGAGAGTGAAGAAGGAGATATTTCTTGACGAGGTGATGATGGAAATATACGAGGAAACGGGATCCCTTCCGTATAACGCCGAGGATGTGTGTTGCGACTACATTCGATGGGTGGAAAACTATATCAAACCCGGCAATCACTACGATCATCTAAACCGAGACAAAATTTGGAATTCCTCCTCGATCGACGATCATCCGTTTGGCCGTCAAAAGCCGATGCTCGAACTCGGACTAATCAACTCATTCAACCCTCTCAATAATCACCCCTCCGATGACTTCGTCCTCCGTAACGCAAATATCTCAGTCGAGGAATATCGACAGCGGATTGATCAAGCTCGAAAACACGGATCCGAACATTCCGATCGGAAAGAACGGAAAGCCGCAGGATTCGTACTTTAGAAACTGGTCACTCGAGGAACGCATCGAGAAATACATGGAGTTCAACCGCAAGTTTGACCTCCGTGAAGATCCCGATCTTGTGGAGGGATTCTCTCATCGTTTACACTGGCACGAGCATCCCGCCGTGTGGAGATTACGCGACGCGGGTTTGAGTCTCGAGGAACAAATCGCCGTCACAATCCATTTTAGTTTTTCAAACGAAAAATGGACGAATCTCGTGACGATACTTGATCACGGCTGGGACGCGTTGTACGATCTCTTCGAAAAAGAACGTTGTTCTCGTTCCGATCTTTTTCAGATCTACTATCCGAAAGGAACGATTGTCAAAAAATGGCTTATCGAGACGCCCCGTAAAATCGCGAAAACGATGGCGTCGATTATGAGAACATATCCTCGTCCGATGACGATGATGGAATACGCGAAAATTCAAGAAGGTCATCTGAAAGCGGCGTTTGGTTTTCGCTCACCGCTCTATCCATCGAAAAACACTGCGAGATACATCGCGATGGCGAAACCTAACCTAGTCGATCCGGATTCAATACTTATCGGAGGAACCGGTCACTTTCGTGGAATGATGTACGTTTTTGGGCCGCCAAACATCGACGGGAAACTTAAATATAGCATAGACGCATCGGGACAGTTTATTCCTCAGAATAAGCACACAAAGACCTGGTTGTCCTACATGGAGACCTTAAGCGATTGGGAGGGAGATCCCATTCACACCCACAAAATGTTGAATCACGAGGATCAGCTTTGCTGGTTTAGCAAGTTTGTGGAAAGAAAGCACGGGCATAAGCCTCCTGCAAAACAGTTCCCCCGGATTTGGATTTTTCCGGACAAATTCTCTTTGAAAGTATCATGACACACAACAATCATATTGTCGACGGTGTAAATAAGGACTTAGTCGGAAAGTCGAAACAATACTATTTGGACCTAGCCGGAGATTGGACGGACCCGTACGGAGACCCGGTCGTCAAAAAATACGATGGGGTGAATGTCGTAAGAGATGATCTCATCGTGGGTTCGAAAGTTCGCGGTGGCGACTGTTTGGTTTCGAAAATTCCGCCCGAGCAGGATACGATCGTTTATGTCCAACCGAGATTCGGATTGGCGGGAGTGTCGATTCTCGATGTCGCGAAACGTCACAACAAAAAAGTTGTGCTCTTTATGCCGGCATCGAAGCGAATTTCACATCACCAGGCTTGTTGTATCGAACAAGGCGCGGAGCCGAAATTTATAAGAATCGCCGCGATGCCAAACTTAAATCGAATCGCGAAAGCGTGGGCCGATGAGAGACCTAATTGTTTTTTCGTTCCTCTCGGGTTGAAACACGAGCTCGTCACGGCGGGATTCGTAAAAACGATGTCGAAAATGCCGGAACCCGATGAGGTGTGGAGCGCTATTTCGACGGGAGTGTTGTCCCGATCGATGCAAATCGCGTGGCCAAACGCCGAGTTTCACGCCGTCGCCGTGGCACGAAATATGAAGGCTGGGGAACTGGGTAAGGCTCATGTGATTTCGGCGCCAGAACAGTTCACCCAAGCCGTCAAGGGAGACGGCATTCCTCCATTCCCCACCGTATTGACATACGACGCGAAAGCTTGGCGGTATATTCCAAAGAACACAAATCGAAACATCTTAATGTGGAACGTCGGAACCGAACCTAAACTCACGGACGAAACTATCTATGACCAAACACACAGTAAGCGAGAATGGGGCGATAACCGGGATCTTTCACGCGATCTCAAAACAACCCCAATGGCATTCGTTCGGATGGGCGAGAACGTGGTCTGAAAATACGGGACTTCCTCTCAATCGCAATAACGAGCCCGTTGAAAACCTTTACTTCTTTCACGGCGCGCATCCTTGGGATAATCGATTGAACATTCCGAACGGATGGCCGAAAGAGGGTCCGAGGATTCGTCGTAAACTTCTCGCGGCTTTCGAGGCTAAAAATGTTTGGTCTCTCGACGTACCCGTTCCGAACTACGCGAAATTCATTCAGAGAAGATCCGATTTTACCGATCCGGATCTCATCCCCGGACTTATCGATCTTCAAAATCGAGCCAAAGTTCTTCGAAGTATCGATTTAGGATTGGACTGGGTCACGGTGGGAGATAGCCATGTCGCGGCGTGGGCTCCGTGGGGATCGATGACGGCGAAAAATGATGGAAAGACTCTCTGGGGCGAAGTACGTACCGACTTCGCTATCACTCGTCAGGTCCTTCGCGAGTGCCCGCAAGTAAAAGGAGTGACGATGGTGCTCGGGAATATCGATGTTCGTTTTCACATCTGTAGGCTCGGCGCCGATTGGAAGATGATGTATGATAAATGGAAGGAATTCGGTGATTCTCTCGGAATCGAGGTAGAATACTCGTTACCTTGGCCGGTGGAGTATGAGGAGCGTAAGGTCCCTAATGTCGGTATGTACAAAGGCAAACCCTTTTACGGATCCCGTGAGGAACGTCTTGATCTCGTGCTTAGAATTCGCGATTACATGGACAAGAAGGGAATGCTCACGGTGAGTTATCCCGAGGAATGGTACAATATCGAACCGGAAAAGTACGCGAAAGAGTACATGCAACGCGGAAGAAACGTTCATCTCTCGCCGGTTCACTACCGACGTCATGCATTGTGGACAGATCCTAAAGTGTCATACGAAGCGTGACACCCGCCCATTTCGGGTGCATAATAAAAGAGTAGTCGAGTAACCTGATGGCAATTTCACAACCTGTACTTGAGCCTTTGAGAGAGGCGGAGAAAAATCCCCGGGAGGCTCTATCCGCTTCGGCTCGTGTGGAGAAACCGCACGTTCCCGCTGTTATCTCAGAGATGATCGTCTCTATCAATACTTTAATTGATATGACAGAGATCATGGAAGAAATTTCCGATCAACTTCCCAAACGCTATTGAGCATGAGAGTTTATCGTCGAAACAACGGCGTGACGGTCGAACTACGAAAAGCCACCGAATCCGAACTTCATTCAGCGACATCGGAATTTCCCGACGATCGTCTTCTTCCCACTTTATCGAGTCTTTCCAGCTTCGTCTTTTGCGTGAATGGCGTAAGAATGGGATTTGTGGAATACTTCACTCGCGAATCCGAACTCGTTGTCACCGGNCTCTGGGTNCGACCCGACGAACGTCGAAATGGTTANGGCACGATGATTCTCGAACTANTTGAAGTCTACGAGAATCCGATGATAATGAGAGTCATCGCCGAACCTAGATCGGAGAAGTTTTATCAGAAAGTCGGTTACGAACCCGATTTTGGAATGAGAATTTTAGCAAAGGTGCGCAATGATTAACACTCGAGATTACGATTTTGATACCGTCATTCAACTACTTCGGGCTTCTTCGACCGGATGTCTCATTGAAAGTTTCATACGAGTCGAGTACGGCGAATCGTTTTTGAAATCCGCTTGGGATGCTTTTTTGGACATCGGAGATTTTTTCGACGAACAATTCACCGACGAATTGGCGATGATTAACCAATTCGTATTGATGCTTGACGATGAAGCGGATGTTAAGAGTATGGGGTTGCCGGTCTGTTTATGAACGAAATCAACAAGTGGGATCTTCGCTTTTTTGAGGTCGCGGTTCTTATTTCCAATTGGAGTAAAGACCCCGGAACGAAAGTCGGTGCGGTTCTTGTTGACGAAAGAAACATAATCTCGACCGGTTATAACGGTTTCCCAACAAAAATCGCAGACACCGAGGAACGATATCTCGATCGAGAGGTAAAACTAGCGTACACTGTGCATGCGGAAGTCAATGCACTTCTGAACGCCGCAAAAAACGGGGCGAAAACAGACGGAACGACTCTATACGCCACTTTTCATCCGTGCGTGAATTGCGCGGCTTCCATCATTCAGGGTGGTATAGTACGAGTGATCTGTCCATCCGTGGAGAGTTCGCCCGAGAGATGGCAAAAGAGTTTTAAGCAGGCGAACGATCTTATGCGAGAAGCAGGGATCGTCATCACTCACACAAACTAAAATGAACTCTGAACCTCTAAGCAAGACCTGCCCCAAGTGCGGGGCTCGTTTTCTAAACGGACGTCTCTACTGGGCGACAGGAAAACCCGGCGATCCAAGAGATCTCGCGGGGCTCGTGTGTAAAAAGTTCGGTGATTCCACTTGCATTAACCCGATGAAAAATGCCGAAGGAGGAGATACGTGGGAGAAACGAGAGGAATTTACAAAAATTATCACGCGAGAGCTTAATCGAGGCCTCGAGGAAATGGACAGTTAATGAACTGTCTACCGATTCACCCAAAGCTCCTCAAAACGAGTTAAGATTACCTAGTAAATCAAAGAAACCTATGATCGATCTTCCTGAGAATCAAATTGTCGCACTCGCTCAATCCGGCAATTGCCGCGCCGAGAAAATCATCCTCGAAAAGTATGAGCGTCTCGTGCATAAGCTCGCCTGGAAGTACGCCTTCATGGTTCCCTCTTACACCCATGAGGATTTTGTGCAGGAGGGAAATATCGGTCTCGTCAACGCGATTCGTTCATTCAACGACGATCGCGGCGCAAAATTCATGACTTGGGCGTACTATCACATTCGCGGCGCCCTCACATCTTGTGGTAAGAGCGATAAGCGTCAACCGAAATACCCCCTCACTCTGGAAGATTGTCCGAGGGCTTACAACTTTGAGGATCCGACTCAGGATATCGAAGTCAAAGATGATCTCCCCGAGAATCTCGCCATAACGCTCATCTCCTCATGTTGCGGCGGATTCAACACGAAACGAGCGAAAGTTGTCATCGATCGCTTCGGTTTGTTCGGCAACAAGGAACTTCGCAACTGTGAGACAGCGGAAAAGTACGGTATTACGAAATACGCAGTTAACACGCACGTTTACGCTTTCAAAAAGAAAGCCGCTCAGAAATTCGCCCATCTAAAAGAATTCGTATGAGAATCTGGAAGATTGTCGATGACGGTTGTCCGATCTGCGCGAAAATGGGTCAGTTTGACGCTGACCTCATCGCGTCGATGGGATACGAGCTCGTCATTCTTAAGTTAGACGAAGCCGGCGCTATTCCACGGACGGCATCTTACATCCGCAACGAACTTATGGATTCGGACGGAACCGTCGACATTCCGATGTACATTGTGGAAGCTGACGGAGAGTTCGTTGGAGCGGTTGTTGGTCAGAATACTAAGGGAGAGCTGAAGAGAAAGCTCCTCATGGTCTCTCCGTGATTAACACCGGCCTATAGCTCAGTTGGAGAGAGCAACCGCCTTCTAAGCGGTCGGTCGCAGGTTCGAGTCCTGCTGGGCCGGTTTTCTCATTGAGAGTTTACTTCTCGCCAGATCCCCCAAAATTGTTAGGATCCAGTAGGATCTGTTCATTACAAACAAAAGCATGAAATTCGTTCCCTTCGCCATTGCCGCGGCGACTCTGTGTTCCACTCCGGCTATGGCCCAGGTGACCAGCGTCAGTCAGCTAAGCGATGTGCAGCCCACCGAGTGGTCCTACCAGGCTATCAGCAATCTCGTTAGCCGTTACGGCTGTGTGGCTGGTTTCCCCAATGGCACCTTCCAGCCAGGTCAGCCCGCCACTCGCGCTCAGCTTGCCGCTCTGGTGAACGCCTGCTTGGACCGCGTGACCGACTTCCAGTCTGCTCAGGACGCACAGCTAGCCGCTGCCCTGAAGACTCAGGCCGCCAAGTGGGAGGGCACCCAAGCCGAAGTGAATGAGCTGATCGCAGAGCGTGACGCTAAGAACAACGGTGTGGGTAACTACCTCGGTCTTGGCGTTGCTCTGAACAAGCAAGGTGTGGACGGCAACGGCTACACCGCCGACCGCACCATCTCCGGCGGCACCCTGCAGGCTCGCTATGCTGTGGCCAACAAGTTCGGTGGCGATATCTCCATCCGTCCCTACCTGAACGCAGCTGCCGGCCCCAGCGGCAACATTGGCACCGCTGGCGGAGCTCTTGTGTCCTATGACTATAGCATTGCTAAGAAGGGTGGTGTGAGCGCCGCTAACATCTACGGCGGTGTGGGCTACCAAGTTCCCTTCGTGAATCGCTCGGAGGCTAACTTTCAGTCCGCTATCGGCGATCGCGGCCAGGTGGTGTTCGTCCTCGGCGCTGAGGGCCGTCTGACCAACAGCTTGGTGGGCTTTGCTGACCTGAAGTTCCCGACTACCAATGCTGGTGACAGCTACGGCGCGAATGGCGCGGCCTACAGCCCCGTGTTCACCACGGGCCTGGGCTTCAAGTTCTGATGAACTGAGGGGCTTCGGCCCCTTTCCTCGCGGGCATGGTGTAGCGGCAACATCCCAGCCTTCCAAGCTGATGTCGCGGGTTCGACCCCCGCTGCCCGCTCTTGCCATCGTAGCTCAGCGGTAGAGTAGCTGATTCGTAACCAGCAGGTCGATGGTTCAAATCCATTCGGTGGCTTATGACTGAAGAACAATGCTGTAAGAGATCGCTAGTCGGGT
>JGI10211J14876_10001091_pt1 | contig 11898 bp, 9 predicted proteins | sample Etolagsediment_FD_14876 | JGI IMG/M metagenome (IMG submission 14876)
CCGATTTTACAAGTACTTACGAATAACGATTACTTGAATACAAACCCTGCCCCTTCTAACCAATTGAATTTATTCGATTAACGTTGGGACAATAGTGGGATCTTATATACCCTACACAACATACCTCTGAGATTGGTGGAACCAATCTGTGGATTATATGGTGGCTCGTTATCGGTCAGAATGTTAATATTAGACTCTCGCCAGCCATGTAAGCTTTCTACCCCCTGTTCAGGGAACCACCAGCCATAGCTTGGTGCAACTACCCTTGGATCGATGCCTTCAGTGAGTACTGCTCGTTGCTTAATTCGGCCCCGCTTGGTCTCGATATACACCTGGTCACCGTCATGAATTCCCAAACTACTGGCCGTTTTTGGATGTATTTCAACAATGGGTTCGGGTTCTCTTCCCCGCAAAGTAGCTATTTGTTTGTTATTTGAGTGACGAAAGCCCTCATTATGCCATGTGGTGAAAATCAGTGGATAGTCCTTTTTCAGCTCTGGCGCACTATATGGTGTCTCAGGTGGTTCCTGATATACAGGTAGGGGATCATAACCCCATTTTTCAAACAAGTTTGAATAAATTTCCACCTTGCCTGATGGGGTATTGAAGCCCTCTTTTTCATGCTTCCTATATTCCCTGGCAGCCACAAAACTTCCTATACTCCTGAACTCCGCAAAAGTAAGGCCTATAGGGGCTAAAATAAGGTCCAAGGCCTCATCCACGTCATCCCAAAAATACGCACCAAAACCCAGTTTCTTGCCCAGTTCGTTGATCATCTTTTTGTCCGACCATGCTTCGCCGATCTGTACTACCTTCTGTCTGACTTGAACAAAAGGGGACCTAAATGCAACATTATTCACCTCAAGATATGTTGAAGCGGGGAGGACAATATCGGCTAGCTCAGCAGTGGGAGTCATAAAGTGATCAGCAACATAGAGAAAATCTAACTTCATAATCGCCTGGTAGGTCTCCTGAGCATTAGGCCATGTAATAAGGGGATTATTGGCATGTACACACAGGGCCTTTACTGGGTAAGGCTTTTCATTAAGTATGGTCTTGACTAAAAGCTGGGGAGGTACAATCCGAGCCATTGGCATAGGAGCGAAACCACAATCAGCGCCGATCATCTTTCCTTTTTGATCCTCGCTCATTTTTTCGTCCAGGGTAAAACTGGACGCATCAGGTTGACCCGGAGCATATGTTGGCTTAAGACCTAAAGACAGCTCTGTTCGGTCAACTTCACCACCAGGGATACCCAAGTTACCGGTTATAGCTCTAAGAATTGACACTGCACGCGATGTTTGTACACTATTAAGGTCATCGTCCATTGCGTTACCGTCCTGAATACATGCAGGCTTCGTTGTAGAATACATTCTAGCTGCCTCAATGATCTTTTCTCCAGGGACCCAGGTTATTTCCACCACTTTTTCAACATCATAATCTTTAACGTGCTCCTGAAGTTTATCAAAGCCAATCGTCCAATTATCAACGAATGGCTTATCATATAATCCTTCATTGATAATGACGTTTATTATCCCCAATGCCAGTGCCATATCTGTTTTTGGCCTTGGCTGGAGCCATAAATCAGCTTTTGCTGCTAAGCGGGTTTTTCTGGGATCTATGACTATAAGTTTTGTCCCTTTCTCTAATGCTTGTGTTAGTCGGATATAATTGGGATGATGAGTAAATTCTATATTGGCACCCCACATCACAGTGCATGCAGGGGGATAATCTAGATCTGGAGATGCGTCGGTTCCTATAGTATTAAAACCATAAGTAATGGTTGCACCAAGGCGTCTGGGTATAGAACAAACAGGCCTTGTATCACTTACGTTTGGCGTACCAAAGACGTTACACAATCTCCAGATGTAGGGTTCAAATCCCTTTGGATCTCCGTGACTAAATACGACCGATTCTGCTCCGTATTTGTCTTTAGCGCTATTCATTGCTTGGGCTATTGTCTCTAATGCCTCATCCCATGTTACCCGCTGCCACTTACCTTCACCTCTCGTTCCCGTCCTTTTCAGTGGATACTTAAGGCGGTCTGGATGATAAAGGGCCTCAACCGCAGCAAGGCCTTTTACACACAAACTTCCCCTATTAACCGGACACTCGGGATCACCATCAACCTTGATCACCTTTCCGTTATTAAGGTATACGAGCACACCGCACATTCTATAGCACATATTACAGCAGCTCTTTACCCCTTCTTCCGATATGGGCCGTACCACAAATTTACCTCCTTCCTAATTTAGCAGATGCTTAATCTATTGAAAATATTGGCGCTATCAAATTGACAGTGCCAATATTTTCATAACAGCCACCAAACTTACTTTGCTCTCTCCAAGATATAAACTACGCCCAAATCACCATCAACTTTGATCCGATCCCCAGTCTTAATCTTCTTTGTCGCCTCACGAGTCCCAATGCATGCCGGTATTCCATATTCACGTGCTACGAGCACGGCATGTGACAGACCGCCACCAGCATTAGTAACTACGCCGCTGATAATGCTAAAAGCAGGGGTCCAGGGAACAGCAGTGGCGATGGTAACTAGAATATCATTTGGCTGAAGCTGATCCAAATCCCGCTCGTTAACAATTACACGGGCAGTTCCCTCAACAACCCCCGGGGCTGTTGATGCAGCATAGAGATCAGCCTTCAGTTCTTCCCTTACATTAGGTAGTGCAAACACTGCTCGTATTATAGGGTTTTTCTTTGCTACTTCTGGAAATTTTCCCACATCGCCATAGAATTGCTTAGGCTCGATTTTCAAGTAACGTTCGTGCTCCTCCTTGCGGGCCTTAACATAAGGGCGCAGGTCTATTCGCTCCATACATATTGAGGCCTTCCTTATCTCAGGAGGTAAGAGATAAAAAATATCATCACGCTCATCAATAACACCAGCTTTGGAAAATCGCCTCCCGTATTCCAAAAATATTCGCCGGGAGATAGCTGCTACATGCTGGTCAAGATACCAGTTATGTTCCTCACTAAAGACACTTCCTTTCTGGGCCACTCGCATCAACTTCTCAAACCAATCCCTTTTGTCTGCCGGAACTTTAGCCAATACCTCCTTTTCCGCCTTCTCTCTCTCTTTAGTTAATCGTTCCCGTTCAACATCAAGGGTAAAAGTGCCTCCTTTAGCAGTTGCTTGCTTTATATCTCTAAGGGGAAGGCTTGGGTCCTCGAGCCAGGTAACACTGCTCACATCCCACAGATCTATATTTCTCCAGCCTTCTATCTTAAGCCATTCACGATATTCCTTAAGCCACTGTCTGCCGGCCTCACTTTCCTCAAGCTTGGGTATTATATCTTTATCTTCTGTTGATAAGAAAAGGTCGCCAAGCCCTAACTCCTTTGCTCTGTCTCCAAGTCCCCACATGTCTCTGTTGACCTTAAAAAGACGGTTGTCAAAGCCGGAGGTCAGGGCCTTAAAAGTGGGATTGTTTTGGTCAATACCGAGCAGTTCTTGACAAAGTTCACCAAAGGTCCACATAAGGGTAAATACTGGATACATGTAATAGAAATGTATTTCCCGCCATGGGTAATGAATGCGGGCAAAAAAATCCTCAAGATGCTCTCGAAGTTCGATATTATTTACTTTCTCGATATCAAAGGCTTTGAATTCTTCAACTACACTCATCCATTTTTCCATTTCCTTCTGCCATATACCATCAAAGTCTTCAATGAAAGGCCTTAGATTCTCTCGGTACTGCTTTTCTCTTTCCGGGACTTCTTCAGGATCGCACTCAATTACTGATAAATAGGAATAACCGTCGATTATTCTTTCGTCCCACCCCTTGCTTTCAGGTACCATAAGTTTTTCACAAGCATACTGCTGCCCATATGTTATCTCATCTGTCCACAAATAGCCTGTCAGTGGAAGGAGACCTTTGGGAAAATGAGCTAAATCAGCCATCCAGACTTTATAACTTTTCAAATCTCGGTCTGGATCAAACTCAAATTGAGTCATACCATAACAAGCTGCCATTTTTACCCTCCTCAATAAAAGTTTAAGGTTGTCAAAAAACTCAGTCTTAAAATACAACTTCTTTTAAGTTAAAAATTCACCCCCTTTCTATCCAGTAATATAAAAATACCCATGCTCTTAAGCAGTCGTCTTTTCTCTAAAAATATTCAACCGTACTTTACTGGAAAATCTATTTGCGATGAGGTTATGATTGGCGACTATTCGGTTAGCAGGTTCGGCAAGTACGTCCAAGGAAGGGTACATTTTCATGAGACTCTACACCTTACCTTTCAAAGATAATATAGATCGAATGGCATATAACCTCACCATCCTGTTTCTTCATGAAAGAATGTCTAAATTGTGAGACTTAATTTAGCCTCTTTTGAATTCTTAGGTTTTAGGCTATTTAAGGCTCCTTAGGTAGATAGATTACGATAGACCTCTCATATTCATAAACAACTAACCCTGGATACCCCGTGCGGAAGCACGGGGAGGAAAGGGTTACCTTTCTTTAGTAATTTAGTATAATATACTGCATGACCATCAAACGAATGAGCCATGCAGTTTACGACACAAGATACCATCTTGTGTGGGCACCCAAATATAGCAAGTGGATACTGAAAGAAAAGCTGCGAGATGCGGTTAAGGATTTCTTTAAAGAGACACTTAAAGCACGGGACTGTGAAACAGAAGAGATGGAAATAGCAGAAGATCATGTACATATATTTACATCTATACCACCCAAATATTCTGTTGGTCAGATGGTAAGAGTTCTCAAAAGTGTGAGTGCAAAAGAGATCTTTCTTAGATATCCAGAGATAAAGAGAGAACTGTGGGGTGGAGAATTTTGGGAAGATGGATATTTTGTCAGAACCCTTGGGGATAAAGTGACAAGTGAGAAGATAAAGGAATATATTCGATATCATAGACATGAGGAAAAAACTCCTTCACAACCAAGATTCGACTTTTAATGCCCCGTGCGGAAGCACGGGGTTCTTTACTTCATTATCAAGATGGTTCCGGCTCAGTTTTAATATTACCACTGAAATACAGAAAACTATAATAGTATTCTAGTTTTCACCACATCCGAGTTTGTATGTCAAGCTTTTTTTATAAAATCAGATAGGATAAATATATGTACTCCGAAAACCTGGCATGCTCCCTAAAATTGAATGTCATTTTGAAAAATAATTAGATATCTTTTAAACATGATCATCCATGCATCTATTGATATAGTCTATTGCCTCTTTTTGCCCTAAAAACTTCCCTGCAACGATAATTTTTCCTTCCGCGTGGTCAAAGACATGATTGATAAAGTCCGTTAGTTTCTCTTTTACCTCACTAATTATCTGAGCTGTTTCTCCATTCATTACAGATAGAATTTTGTGGTCTTCTTTCCCATTATCTATGACTTCCATGAGGCCTATAGGCTGGCAATCTATAATTTGACCTATTATAAGTCTTTGCTTTGTCATGACAAAACAATCTACGTTTTCGCCATCACCGCTCGTTGTATCTAATATAAATCCATAAGGGTAAGGATACGGTCTTGAAACAATAATCGTTTTCTTATACTCCAAGGTTTTCTCATTATGGATATTTTTTTCTTTGGAGGCAGCTTCATTTTGGATGAAAACTTTCATTAAAAAAACGCTCGCATTACAATAATGTCACCATCAATGGACCAGCATCACAAAAAATCAGCTGAGAAGTAGGGGTATTAATAAAGCGGTCAAGTGAGATGGTTCTTGTAACAAATATCATCGATGGATAATAGCATTTGATATAAAATTGATCATTGCATCCAGTTCTGCTCCCTCTTCTGTTTGCCCACTTTGCCACGATATTGTTTTAGCATATGTAAAAGACTGAAATAACTTGAAAATAATATAGGAGGTTATCTTCGTATCCATGCGACGAAACTCACCTTTTTCGATCCCTTCTCTTAAAATATCCGCAAAGATATTTAGAATTCCCTCTTCTACAAAAACTCGATACTTCTTCTTAAGAAAAGGCGCATACAATCCATCTTCATCTTCTAATACTTTAACCATGAAAGGTTGCTCTTTAAAATAATCTCTTGAAAACACCATGAAATTTCTTATTTTTTCGAGTGGGTCCTCGATATCTTTCAATCTCGTAAGAATCGCCTTTCTTGCAGTCAGGGCTTCGTTAATGAAAAGGGAAACAAAAAGATCTTCCTTGTTTTTAAAATTCTCGTATAATGTCTTTTTTGATATCCTCGCATCCCTGCTTATTTCATCTACTGTCGTCTTTTTAAACCCAAATCTATCAAATCTTCGCTTTGCTACATCTAAAATATAGTTTTTGTTATCTTCCATCCTGCTTTACTCCTTATATTATACCTTTTTCTCCTTAATATGATCCGCGCGATTTCGCTGCCTTCAGCTTTAACCCGCAATGTATTTCGATGAAAATTTCGATTTTTATGAAACTATTATTTTTTTAGAAATACAAAACTAAATCGGTATTATAGTTTTTCACACAATTTGCTTTTTCATGTCAAGTTTTTCTGAAAGAAATTTTCTTTTGACCCAACAAATTGGAGTGAGGTTTAAGTCGACCAATGTTAAGTGGCTGATCATAAATCCAAATGAAGTGAAAAATCTCAATAATTTTTCATCTTCAATCATATTTAAAGTTGGTTTTGATCTGACATTTTCACCTTTGCCCCATAATTTCTACCGGATATTAGCAAGTTATTTGCCATGATTTGAACACTGCACTGTTAAAACAGTCAATTGGAAGGTCCTTGAAAACGGCGTGTATATAAAAATCAAAGGAAACAAGATTCCGATTAACCCTAAGAAGAAGGCCCACTTGCCGATACTTTGTGAGGTGCCATGGGTGTAGAAGATTAACCAACTGTCATGGGTAGGAGTGAAATACTATACGCGCAAGGTACAGTCTCATAGATAAACTATGATTATCTGAAGAAAATCGGTGTTGTTGAAAAACGTGCAATGTCAGTAGGCTGTTGCAAATAGCACATTGATATAAATATAAAAACAAATCAATTCAAATAAATAGCAACAAGCATACTGGCAATTGATGTATTCATCCCATTAGATACCTCCGCCATTTATGGCGGGGATATTATAGATGAAACATTCATTTTATTGTAAGGGTAGGTTAAAAAAGTCACGTCCTCCTAACCGAGAGCATAAATTGCGTAAAGGTACTAATACAACGAACTATTGAAAAAGGTCCATAGATAATTTTTAGCATTTCTTTTTATAATAAATCTGTCAATCTCTTTTTTTTTATGATATTTATAAATTTTAATTATGAATAAATATAATCCATAAAATTTATTTAGGATATGATAAACTTTAACCAACTCAGGAACTTTTATCAGGTTGCTAAAAATCTCAATTTTACCGTAGCTGCCAATAGACTTTACATATCGCAACCGGCTGTGAGCGTTCAGATAAAGCTATTTGAAGATTACTGTAAATTGAAACTTTTCAAAAGAAAGGGCCGAAAAATCTATCTTACAGACGAAGGGGAAACCCTTTATCGTTATACTCGAAAAATCTTTGAGTATGAAAGGGAGATTGATAGCGTAATCGAAGATATGAGAAAGTTAAAGAGGGGTATTCTGCGGCTTGGTACAACCAAAACCTATGCACGCTATTTTATGCCTTCCCTCATATCCAGCTTCCATGAGGCCTATCCCCACATTAAAATCTATCTTGATGAAGGCAGCTCTCTCGACATGACTAACAGTCTGCTTGATTTTGGAAACGAAATCGTAATCATCGCAAAGCTAGATGAAAACCCTGATATCTGTTTTATCCCCTTCAGCCAGGAAGAAATGCTTGTTATACTATCCCCTCACCATAAACTTGCAGCTAAAAAGATAATATCAATCCAAGATCTTGCCAGAGAGCCGATAATCATGAAAGAAAATGGATCAGGCACTAGAAGACTGGTGACTGAATTATTTACAAAAAAATCTCTCACTCCGAATATCTTGATGGAAACAAGCAATACAGAATTTATCAAACAGCTCGTAATGCGTGGGGATGGGATTTCTCTTTTAGTAAAGGCGGCTGTAACCGCTGAATTAAGTGAAAAAAAATTGACAACCGTCTCCATAAAAGGCCAGAAGATTTTTCTTGATGTGAGTATTGCGTATCTCAAAGATCAACATCTCTCACCACCTGCACAAGCCTTTCTGGGTATATTGAAAAAGCTGGAATCAGAGGATAAACCCCTTCATGGTATTGGTGCCTTTATGACGGAAATGGCCGCCCATCCTAAATGAAAAGACCCTGCTTGTTGTTTAAGAAATATGCCGATCAAGAAAATATCGAAAAAATTAGTGGCTTGAGGTTACATGATTATTTAAAAATGGCGAGGGATAAAAAGGTGAAGATTTTTGCTTCAGTTATATTTTTAGATATCCCAGATCAGAAGAAATTGCATCAGTTGTATTCTTTACCAAATCCACAATTTTTTTTACCCCTTCCTCTTCATTAAGTTTGCCAATCGGTAAAGCAACACCAAGGGCGGCCACAACTTGACGAGAATAATCCCTGATGGGAGCGGCGATACCGACTATCCCTTCAACTGCTTCTTCCCGTTCTACTATATAACCATCTTTGCGAATTTTTTCCAAACGAAGCTTGAAGGCATATTCATCAGAAATGCTATAAGGAGTGTGGGATTCTAAAGGACATTTCTTTAGTATGTCCCTCACCTTCTCCGTAGTAAAATAGGCCATCAAAACCATGCCTAACATTCCGTAATGCAGGGGCCTTCGCCACCCTATGTCCGACGATATCCGTATCATCCCTTTTCCCTCGCGCTTGTCCATATAAACTAACTGATTTTCCATTATTGTGCCTAAGAGTATGGTTGCCCCTGTCGAATTTTCCAGATGAGACATTGGATAAGCCGCTGCTTTACGCAGGGAAAACGAAGAAAAAACAATACCGCCTAATTCAAATAGACGCAACCCAAGTTGGTAATGCTTTGACTTAGGGATCTGTTGTAAGTAACCACGTGCGGTGAGATTTGCAACCAATCTTTTGGCGGTCGTTTTATTGAGTCCAGTTTGTTGAACGATTTCAGAAAGGCTCAGCTCTTTTATGTTGAAGTTGAAACAGTCAAGGATATCTAAAGCACGCTCCAATGACTGGATTCTGTATAAAGGTTCTTTATGGTTTTTTGATAGTTCCATACTATGATTCACACCACACTGCGACTTTTATTTTAGGCCACTCCGTTTTTTGTTTTTTTTATTGACATTAGCAAAATTGTGGTTTAGACGTCAATAAGCTTTTGAAACTTATATTCACGATACGAAACTCTCTCAAAAAGGAGGTTTCTTCATGATTGATGATTTGAGAGCTTTCCTGGATGCCCTAAAAGACAGAGGCAAACTCCGTGTGGTTAATAACGCCGATTGGGATCTGGAGATTGGCACGATTAATGAGTTAATGTCTGAAAGACACGGGCCGGCTCTATTATTTGATAAAATAAAAGGGTATCCCCAAGGATTTCGGGTAGCCACCAATCTGCTCCACCATAAAGTTGGCCAGAAGTTGGCCTTTGGCTTTCCAGAAAAAATGACAGACCTTGAGTGTGTAGCCGACTGGAAGGAGCGGTGGAAAAAATTTGAACCAATCCCACCAGTTGAGCTTAAAGATGGCCCAATTCTTGAGAATATTTTAAATAATAATGACATAGACATTTACAAATTCCCAACTCCCAAATGGCATACTCATGACGGTGGTCGTTATATAGGGACAGGAGTTATTACCATTACTCGAGACCCTGATGAAGGATGGGTCAACTTCGGCACATACCGGGTAATGATACAAGACAAGACCACCCTAGCCTTCTACGCCTCACCTGGAAAACATGCAACTATCATGCGTGAAAAATACTGGGCCATGGGTAAACCCTGCCCTGTAGCCATGTGTTTTGGCGTTGATCCACTTCTATTTTCACTGTCTACAATTAGTTTACCATGGGGAACATCTGAATATGATATGGCCGGATATATCAAAAACAAGGGAGTCGAAGTAATCATTGACACAGTGACAGGCCTTCCCATTCCAGCCACCGCTGAGATTGTGGCAACTGGATTTAGTCCACCGCCAGAGGAAGATAGCCGACCCGAAGGCCCTTTTGGGGAGTGGCAGGGCTATTATGCCTCGGGTACCCGCAACGAACCGGTTGTTCGCATCAACACACTTTATCATAGGAACAATCCTATACTTCATGGACAACCTCCTGTGAAGCCACCTGTAAACACATGGTTCCCCATCCCGATCCATACAGCGACCTTTTTGTGGAATGAACTTGAAAAGGCAGGAATGATGGATATCAAGGGTGTCTATGTGCATGGACCTGGAAACCGCATCATCGCGGTGATTTCCCTAAAACAAAGATATTTAGGCCATGCAAAACAGATCGCCACACTTGCAGGCGGCTTTCTGCAAGGAGGGGCCTGCACAGGCAGGTACATTATTACAGTCGACGAAGACATTAACCCCTCCAATCTGGATGAAGTGCTCTGGGCCGTATGCACACGGTGTGATCCAGAAAAATATATCGATATTGTGCCTGGTTTTTTGACAAGTCCCCTCGACCCCATGATTAATCCAGATAAGCGGGCACGCAAAGACTTTACAACAGCAAAGGTCTTCATAAACGCTTGTCGACCATATCACTGGAAAGATCGGTTTCCTCCTGTCAATACAGCTAGCCCTGAATTGCGTGAAAAGATCCTCAACAAATGGTCAGACCTGTTTAAAATTGTGTAGACATACACGGACCATATACTCAGAACTACCAGTAGAACGAATGGTGTGAGTAATGCACCTAAAATAAGCCAACTCGATGGGCATCGAGGAGATATACATTCGAATATTGAATCGCAAAATTCAAAACAATAGTTCTTTTTTTTAAACTTCTATGAGTTTGCTGGTAAAAGCGATACTGTTATATCGCTATTGTGAAATTCTATACACTAAACATTAACTTTTAGAAAAGGAGGATTTATCAATGAAAAGTAAATTATTTCTTCTTCTTGTAGGGTTATTGTGTATGGCGTTTGTTTTTTCTGTCATTCCGCAGCAATGCTATGCCGCTTCTAACGTCATTAATTTTAAATTTGCTCACATTTTTCCACCTCCAGCCAAGCAGTCGAGGATCTGTGAAGCATTCGTTAAGGAACTTGAAGAACGTACAGGAGGCCGCATCAAGACGAGTTACTTAGGGGGCGGTTCTCTGCTCAAACCACCGGGAATGTATAGAGGTATCGAATTAGGGGTTGCGGATATGGGATTTGCTCATGTTGAATACACACCCGGCCGTTTTCCAGTGACCGAGGTTTGCGATATGCCGCTTGGTTATCCCAGCGCATGGGTGGCTAACCATGTGGTCAATGATTTCTATAACAAATTCAAACCAAAGGAATGGAACAAAGTCAAGGTGCTCTGGATGCATAGCAGCCCCCCCAACGTGATGATCACTACAAAACCTGTTCGCAAGCTGGAAGATCTTAAGGGAATGACTATCAGGGCGCCGGGACGGGTGGGTGATACAGTCAAAGCACTGGGCGCATCACCTGCTCCTATGCCTATTATGGAGGTGTATGATGGTCTGGCCAAGGGCGTAATTAATGGAGTCAACATTCCCTTTGAAACCCTTAGAACCTTCCGTTTCGCTGAGGTGGCAAAATACACGACTGCAACCTGGCAGGTGGGAAACCTGTATACCTTTTACGTGATTATGAACAAGAATAGCTATAAGAAGCTGCCGCCGGATCTCAAGGAAACCTTTGATATACTCTGCGGAGAATACAAGGAGAGAATGGCTCTGATGTGGAATGAAATTGACTTTGATGGCAAAGATTTTGCCAGGAAAAAAGGAGTTGAAAATATTGA
>JGI10211J14876_10001094_pt1 | contig 11875 bp, 10 predicted proteins | sample Etolagsediment_FD_14876 | JGI IMG/M metagenome (IMG submission 14876)
GTGGAGGGAACGAATGCGGGGTCTCCTGCAACAAGCTTCCCGAGGTTTTGGGGGTGAAGGCCATCCACGTCTTTTTCAGGGTAAATAGACTCCAGCACTTTTTCCGCGTTTATGTGCGCGGGGAGGGGGAGCTGGACTATGAATCCATGCACGCTTGAATCATTATTGAGCTTGTGCACCAGCTCGAGCAGCTCGGATTCAGTAGCGGTTTCGGGAAGGTGGTGCTCCGTCCCTTTTATGCCAACTTCAGAAGCGCGCTTGATTTTGCTTCCCACATATACTTTGGAAGCGGGGTCTTCCCCTACGCGCACAACCGCGAGGCCGGGCGCAAACCCAAGCTTATCTACACCCTCCTTTACTTCTTTGAGTATTTTCTCTGCTACTGGCTTTCCTTCGAGTATCATGTAAAAAATAGCGCTGAAGTGCTTAAAAAGGGTTCTTGAATGGGATTTGTGTGCAAATGTGTAATATTTAAAAACGAGATTGACCATATACTATAAACATGCGTGGGAACGCAAATTCAATTGAAACTAAAAAAAGCCAAATTCTGCACTTGGTAGGCATACATGGAAAAACGGCTCTGAAAAGGCTCTCTTACGATTACCAGAACACTCCTGCAAAGAAAGCAGCAATACTTGACATGGTCATGGAAAGAGTTGGAAGCTATATGCGCCAGATGCTTCTTAAGGTAATTGCAGACGGTGGCGCTCGCGAAGATGCGGAGTATCTCGGGGTTCTTTTAAGTTCAGGGCACCTTCCCAAATTTTCTTATCCGTTTAGGGAGAGAGTTGAATTTGAAGGGAATTTCCTTCATGCGGACAAGGATGAGGAAGTGCGGATGGCTGCAATAACTGCCATAGAGAATATTTTTTCTAGGGAATCACAAAACGGGGGGGGATTTATCGACCTCAACCTGGGAAGCGCCCTTATAGATTCCGCAATTCTGGACCCATCCGACTCTGTACGTAAGCTTGCTGCAATTGCAATTGCAAAGCACGGAAACAGGCTAACCCTGACAAAGCTTTGCCTAAAAATCAGGGATGCTGAGCGCATGAAAAAAGAAGGGCTTTTTACAAGGGGAGCAGAAGCAGTAAAAACAGTTTGCTGGACAATGGAGGAAGTGCGTGTGCGCGGAACGGCATTATACGGATTGACGTCCCTTGCAACAAGCGGCGGAAGGGCAGGCAGGCTCGGGCAGGATGCAATCGTGATTCTTGGAAAGGGGGATTCTAACGTAGTTCCCTGGCTCAATAAAGAACAGCTCAAGATACTCCAAACCCATAACAAGGAAACATCTGAAGAAGAAAAGGAGAGGCAGCATGCAATTTTGGAATCCATCATAAAGGCGATCGGGCCATCTTCCGGCAAAAACGGAAGAAAGACCCGCAAAAGAATAACTGCTGAAGAAGAATTTGATCCGGAAAAACTTATGCGTGCACCTCAGAAAATGAGGGGAAACGGGGAGAATCACGTAAAGCCCACCAAGCCGATGCGGCCAGTGCCCTCTAAAAAAAAGCCTGGGCAAACAAGTGCTGACCTAAACAATGAACTCATGATTTCCAGGGGCCCTGTTGTAGATAAAATATTCGGAGCCGGGCGCGCAATCAAAAGGATAGTCAAAGGTCCCCGTAAATAGGGAACCTGTCCATGAGCTCTTTTACATCTGATTTTACTTTGGTTTGGAGCGCTTCGTCTTCTGGTTTTTCAAGCACCCTTGCAAAGAGCTCTGCAACTTCCTTCATTTCTGCTTCCTTCATTCCGCGGGTAGTAACTGCAGGAGTTCCTACACGTATTCCGCTTCCTACAAAGGGCTTTTCGGTATCATATGGAATAGTGTTCTTGTTCGTGATGATGCCTGCGTTTTCCAGCGCATTCTGGGCTATTTTTCCATTCAGTCCCTTGGATTTTACGTCTATAAGGATGAGGTGGTTGTCCGTGCCCCCGGAAACAAGGCGGAACCCGTGCTTTTTCAGTTCTTCTGCAAACGCTTTAGCGTTTTTTACGATTTGGGCAGCGTATTCCTTGAATTCCGGCTGCATTGCATTATGGAAGCACACTGCCTTTGCTGCGGTTATGTGGTCGAGTGGACCTCCCTGGGAACCAGGAAAAACGCCCTTGTTTATGAGCTTGCAGTGCTTCTCCTTTGCGAGAATAATTGCGCCCCTTGGGCCCCTGAGGCTCTTATGCGTGGTCGTAGTGATTACATCTGCATATGGTCCGGCGGGCATGTGTGCGCCCCCTGCAATCAACCCTGCAATATGGGCAATATCGCAGAGAAGGTAGGCTCCGCACGCGTCTGCGATTTTGCGGAATTTGTCAAAGTAAACTGTGCGTGGGTATGCAGTGTAGCCACAAACAATTACCTTGGGCTTCACTTCCTTTGCCTGCTCCATAATTGCATCGTAATCGAGCTGCTCGGTTTCCTTGTCCACGCCGTAGCTTACGATGTTGTAGAGCTGGCCGGAAAAGTTTACAGGGCTGCCGTGAGTGAGGTGGCCTCCCTGGTCAAGCCTGAGGCCCATAAAAGTATCTCCTTCTTTCATGAGGGCACGATAGGCTTCAAAGTTTGCAGAAGAGCCTGAGTGGGGCTGCACATTTGCGCAGGGCATTCCAAAAAGCTTTGATGCGCGCTCGATTGCAAGGGTTTCAACCTGGTCAACGATTTCGTTCCCTGCATAGTACCTTTTGCCTGGATATCCTTCAGAGTATTTGTTTGTGAGCACTGAAGAGGATGCTTCAAGAATTTCCTTTGGTGCATAATTCTCAGAAGCGATTAAATCAAGTGTGTCTATCTGCCTCTGAAGTTCCTGTTCAACAAGTGAGAATACTTCTGGGTCTTTTTCTTTTAATGACATAACTGTTCCTCCCACATTAATCTTCAATGTTAAGTATTTAAAGAATAATCCCATAAGGTTGGGTTATGCTCAATGAAACTAACGAAACGATGGCTGCGGTTTCCGGGCCTTCGCCCTTATCCGAATTCGTGGCACCGTATGTAACTGAGTATGTTGATGTGATTCCCGGAGGGAACACCACACTCGCTATAATTGCATTTGCGATTCTTGCGGTTATTTTCTATACTGTAGTTATGGTGGTATTCCGGACCATCAAGATGATGACGAGGAAAACCAAAACCACGCTGGATGACCACCTCATAAAGAATCTGAGAAGGCCAATGAAGTGGGTTTCGGTAATCCTTGCAGCATACCTTTCGCTGCAGTTGTTTTACCCCGCACTCAACTTAGGGGGGCATGGGCTGGACAACATCTTTACAGTACTGTTCCTGATTGTGGGGACATATACAGTGAACGGAGTGTTCAGCGCTTTCATGGGCTGGTACGCAGAAGAGATGGCGCCAAAAACAGACAGCAAGTTTGATGATGAAATATTCCCGCTTTTCAAGAAAATCGGCAGTGCGCTTATCTACATAATCGGCCTTACCATTGTGCTAAGCACGATGGGAATAGAGGTTTCTGCATTGATTGCAGCCCTAGGAGTTGGAGGCCTTGCAGTTGCGCTTGCGCTGCAGGATACACTCAGTAACTTCTTTGCGGGAGTGCATCTCCTTGCGGACAGGCCGGTGCGCCCTAAGGATTACATAAAAATAGATGGAACAGATGTAATCGGGACCATTGAGGAGATTGGATGGAGGAGCACCAGGATAAGGACCTGGGACAATAATATCGTATATGTTCCCAATTCCAAGATGAGCGCAAGCATACTAATCAACTACTTCAACCCGAACGAGGAAATGGGCTATGCAATGAGCTTCGGGGTAAGCTATGATGATGACCCTGAAAAGGTGGAGAAAGCGCTTTGGGAAGCTCTTAAGAACACTGCAAAAAAAACCGGGAAGATTGTGGATGTAGGAAAATCCACGGTCCGCCCGAATGCATTCCTGGACAGCGCAGTTGAGTATAAAGTAATTGTAAAGATTCCGGTGTACGGAGACAGGTTTGGGGTGCAGGGAGAGCTTGTAAAGCAAATCTTCTATGTGTTCAAGAAAAAGGGAATAGGCATACCTTACCCAACGCAGACCTTGTACCTGCATGAAGAAGGGAAAAAGGAAACGAAGAAGAAATAGGGTTAGGGGACTTATTCTTCGTCCCCTGCTTTCCTGAAAAGCTTCGTAATCTTTCTTTTTATTGTGGTCGGAATAGGCACGGCCATGTCCATAAACTCTACGGTAAGCTCATCCTTGTTCTCATCGATTTTGGTTACCTTGGCCTTGTCTCCCTTGAATGCTCCGCTCTTGATTTCCACGATGTCCCCAAGTTCAGTTGTGAGGGCTGCGGGCTTCTCTGCGGTGACCATCTTTTCCACTTCGGAAAGCTCGATGGCCTGCTTCAGGATTCCTTTTACGTGGCGGGTTTTCTGCGCGAGGTGCACTGCATCGTTTTCTGTTGCAGCCTCCACAAATAGATATCCCTTTACGTTTTCGGGAACCAGGATTGAGTAGATTGAAAGCTTCTGCGCCTTGGATTTCTTCTCAAGCATCTGGGAAACGATTTTTTCCTGTCCGGTTGTTACCCTGAATATGTATATCACAAGCTCACCTACAAGAAACTGAATATCAGGTACATCATCATACCAAATGACCCTATTACTAAGAGCCCAAGCCCGGTAACCTTGACAATCTCGTTAAGTTCCTTCCTGGTTGGCTTTTTTGCAATGTGGAGTACCCGCATGCACCTGTTGATAAACGTCATGGATATCATGTTTTCACCCGATTATGTCAAGATCTATTTCCTCCAGGCCTTCAGGAACCCTTTCCTGGATTCCGTACTTGGGGAATTTAACGCCTCCGAGAACCACCAGCACCTTGATTGAGGATTTTTTGAGGTCATCTTCGATTCTTGCACCCCAGATTATGTGCGCATTGGGGTGGATTCTCTTGGCTGTTTCAGAGACAATAAGCTCTGCTTCCTTGAGTGTCATGTCCTCTCCGCCCACCACGTTTATAAGAGCGCGGTTTGCACCCTGGATTTCAGAGTCCAGGAGTGGGGAGTTGAGCGCGGTTTCGATTGCAATTGTGGAGCGCTCATCACTCTTTGCATCGATTGATGCTTCTCCGAGGCCGATTACTGCATAGCCTGCATCAGAGAGGATTGTCCTCAGATCTGCAAAGTCCACGTTCATCATGCCGGAGCATGTAATGAGTTCCGCGATTCCCTTTACTGAGCCTGCAAGAACCTCATCGCACACCTTGAATGCGGTGTTGAGCGGGAGGTCCGGAGCGATTGAAAGGAGCTTGTCGTTGCGGATTACTATAAGTGTGTCGGTGTATTTCCTGAGCTTTTCAAGGCCCTGGAGCGCGTTTTCCATTCTGATTCTTCCTTCTGATGAGAACGGGAGGGTAACTACTGCGATTGTGAGTGCACCCATGCTTTTGGAAATCTCTGCGATTAGGGGTGCTGCACCTGTTCCTGTGCCTCCTCCGAGGCCGCAGGTAACAAAAACCATGCTTGCCCCTGCAAGTGACTGCTTCATCTCTTCTGCGCTTTCTTTTGCTGCGTTAAGCCCGATTTCAGGATTGCTTCCTGCGCCCCTTCCTTTTGTGAGCTGCTTTCCCAGGAGAACCTTCTTGTTTGCCTTTACCTTGAGGAGATGGTTCGCATCAGTGTTCATGCCTACAAGGTTCATGTCTTTTATTCCAAGCTCAAAGAGCCTGTCGAGTGTGTTTGAACCGCTTCCCCCTGCTCCGACCACATAAACCTTGGGCTTGCTTTCCTCTATGAACCTGAGGATTTCTTCATCGTCGGTTTCTGCGCTTGAGTTTGAGAGGTCTGTTGCAAGCTGAGTGTCAGTGGGGGGCCTTGAGGGCTTCATGGGCTCCTCTTCTTTTGGAATTTCTGCAGGTGCACTGGGTTCAGGTTCCGGCTCCGGGGCAGGTGCCTCAGGCTGTGCTTCTTCAACCTGGGCGGTTACTTCCTCTGCAACCTCTTCAACCTGGGCCTCTTCTTTGGACTCCTGGTTCATTATCTGCTGTGCAATTTCTTTTGCAGCTTGTACCTGGGTGGCTTCATCGTCTGTCAATATAAACACCTCTAAGAGAAATAAGTGTTCTATAAAATAATGAGAAATATTTATAAAGGAAGAAGAAAGAACTCGCCCGTGAAGTGTAGCTCGTGCATTTAGCGACGTAGTATCTACGGATATTAAATGGAGCGGAAAACCGCAAAAGAGCTACACTTCACGCCCTCACTGGGATTCGAACCCAGGTTTCAAGCTCCGCAAGCTCGTGTCCTATCCAGGCTAGACTATGAGGGCACCTTTTTACAGGGATTTTGCTCCGGCGCAAAAAGCTGCGCCAAAAAACACAGCTTAACTTCGCCTTTCTTTGCTCGAATTGAGCAGATAGTGATTGAGTCGGGAAGGTTTTATATTGATTTGCGAAACAAGCACAGCAAGCCAAGCTTTAAAAAGAAGAGTAATCTATAATCCAATAACTTTTTCGGTGAATTGATATGACTAAAAGATGTTTAACGTGCGGAAAGCTGGCAAAGGAGTTTGCCGAATTCCCCTGCCCTGAGTGCGGGAAGCGCCTTGTGCGCTGCTACCACTGCAGGGAAACTAGGAACAGGTACGTATGCGAATGCGGATTTGAAGGACCATGAGGTGCTCTGGATGGGACAGGTAGCGGTAACGATTAAGGTTTTCCCTGAAAACCCTGAGAAACTTGAGGAAGTGAAAGAAGCAGTCAAAAAGATTGTGAATGTGGCCAAGATTGGAGAGGAACCCATTGGATTCGGGCTCGTGGCTGCAATAATCACTTTTGTTATGGAAGACGCGGGCGGGCTCGATCAGATTGAAGAAAAAATCGGCGCCCTTCCTGAAGTGAGCCAAGTCCAAGTAGTAGGCGTAGACCGGCTCTAGTGCTTTTCTTTTATTATCAATTCTTTCTTTTTCTCTTTCCTTATGAATAGGAAGTAAACGTATGCGATAAGGAGTATTAGGAAGAGGCCGCCTGCTGCATATGCAAGTGTTGGCTCATCCTTTGAATCTATCATGAATTCTTCTGTAGTGTAGCCCGGGCGCTCAACTTTTATCGTTTGCATTCCTGGGGGGAGGGAAAGGGTTAGTGTGCCATCACCTTCGAAAGTCTGGCCGCCTGCAGTTATTTTAACCGCGCTTACCGGGAGGCCTCTTGAGTCAATTACTTCAATCTCAAATTCAGTATTCGCTTTGACTGAAGAAGGATATGAAACGGTCATGAGCTGCTCAATTGTTCCCTGGACATGTACAATGGAGATTTTTGTGTATGGTTCCCTTTCTGCTCCTGTGGAATCAGAAACCCTGCACTCAATATCAAGAATTCCATATTCATACATGGAAGTGTCCAAGTTGTAGTCCCAATCGGTTCCGTTGAGAGTTATCCATTCCCCCCCGTTTATCCTGAGGTCTGTGTTGGGGGACCCGTACTTTGAGTAACTCAGACCGGATATAGGTATTTCGGCATCCCCCACCTGCTCATCAAGCTCAGGGTAAATGATGCTGCACGCCTTGGATGAATCAATTCCGTAGAGCCTTCCCTCTTCCGTTCCAACGATTATGTTTGCATTGAAGAACGCGGGCGGGCTTGGCCAATCCAGGAAAGTGTTTTTGAAAAGGATTGTGCCATCTGAAGGATCGATTGCATAAAGACTTCTTGTGGTTGTGAGGTAAAGGGCATCACCGGTTGCAGAAGCAGAAAGGTACATCTTGTGAGTAACCTTCCCATCAAGGTCTGCAGACCATTCGATTTCCCCCCCTGAAATCGCATAAACATGATTTTCGGAAGTTCCCACGATTACTTTTCCAAGGGATTCGACTGGGGTTGTGCTTATCTGCTCAAAGAGATTCACCTTGGATTTTTCCTGGCCATTGAGCATATCAAGGCCATAAAGAAGCCCTTCTCCAGTTCCAACATAAAGGGTACTTGCAACCAGGGTTGGAGGCGTATCCCACATGTGACCCACTTCTGCTTTCCAGAAGAATGCCCCGGTTGTCCTTACAACATAAACATAATCATTATATCCGAAAATTACGTAGTTGGGGGTGGCGAGAGGAACGGTAATTGGATAAAAAAGTTCGGGTGGTGCAACGCCTGCATTTTCGATTCCCGGTGCAAAATTCCATGCGAGAGTGCCGTCTGAATTAAGTGCCTGGATTCCGTTTTTATCGGCAACATACACCTTGTCAGAGGCTGCAACGCCTCTTATTCCAGGAAGAGAAGTTTCCCACTGGAGGGCCCCGTACTGGTCAAGGGCGAATACCTTGTTTTCGGTTGCAATTATGATGCTTCCGCCAAGGGAAACCGGGTCGAAAACGACCGGGTCCACTACATTGTATGACCATTTTACAAAGGGAGGTTCAACAGAGTAGACCTTGCCCTCATTCGTGCCCACAATTACCCTAGAGCCGTGTACGAGCGGCTGGGTGCTTACTCCTGAACCTGTATCAACTTTCCAGGCTTCCCCTGCAAAGGAAAGGGAAAGCACCAGGAGTAGGAGTATCGCTATTTTCATTTGCCCGCCACTAGAGAATCATGTTTTCCGTCGTCAATTTCCCGGATTATCGTTCTTGCGTCCTTGCCTTCGATGGTTATGCCAATGCTTTTGCAGGTGCCTGCAGCTTCTTTTAGGGCATCCTTGGGGGTTTTCCCAAGTAAAACATCCTGCTTCTTTTTTACCACATTCAGGAGCTTTTCCAGGGAGATGTCTCCCACTGCTTCTGCAGTTCCTGCTCCCTTGGCAACACCGGCTTCTTTCTTGATCATGTCTGACATCGTTTCTGCCATTGCTATCAACTCATCACTGTACCTTCATAATTTCTTATTATAATTTTAAAGGGTTTGCATAAGGTCCTTTACCTCTTTTGCATCCACACGTAAGCGGTAATTTTTCATTATTTCCCCGAGGTTTTTGTTGTGCTCCAGGATTAATTTTTTGAGCTCCTCTCCTGAGATTTTGTGGAGCTGCCTTTCTTCAAGGATTTCAGGAACCTCCTTTCCTTCCGCCATTGCAGGAAGGATTTCAATTATTGCAGACTTTACGAATTCGCCTTTCAGGTAGTGCCCGAATAATTCTGTGAATGTGGTTTCAATGTTCTTGATTTCAACCCCTTCCCTGCGCAAAGCAACCAAAGTATCTTCAAGGGTTGCGGCTGCGAGCATTGGCTCCACGCCCATCTCCACCAGTTTTTCAAAGATTTTGAGATGCCTGGACTTGAGCATTCTTTTTGCCATTTCAGGATTCAGGATTTCGCTGAGCTTCTTTTTCTTTGCATCCAGGCCTTCACCTGCCTGTTTTTTGGAATCGATAAGAGTTGTTTGGGTTATGTCAATTGCGCGGATGTCTGTTTCCGGGTACATGCGGGCTTTTCCTGGGAGCGGACGCATATATGCACTGGTTCCGTCCTGGTTAACCTTGCGGGTTTCCCCAGGGACTTCGCGTAAAGCTGCGCGCTCCTTTACTCTTGCAAGGGCCATTCTTGCGGTTCCTTCTTCCGCAACCACCAGTACGAATGCGTCTTCATCTCCAAGCACAAGGGACTCTAGAATTTTTGTGAACTCTTCGCTGCTTATTTTGTATTTGGAAAGCTCTTCATCACTATGGATTATTCCTTTTACGCCTGCGGTTTTTGCGTAATCCGCAAGTTCAGTGCCATAGCGCTTTCCGGGCTGGAGTTCGGTTCCAAGAAGACCTTTGTGGCTAGGGAGTTTGAAGCCCATAACACGCTGGCCTGCAACAAGACCGCGATTAATCAGGCCTGATTCGGTGTTTACGAATATTTCTGTGAGGTCTGTGACCTGGGGGTTTTCATCGGGCTGCACACCCCTTAGTTTTTCAAGGAGCGCAAGCAGGCTTTTCTGCCTGTTCACTTCAATTTCAACTATTTTAGGGATTAGCTTGAGGTCCTGGACGCCCTTTATCTCTACACGCGCACCCCCGGGAATGGAGATATTTACATCCTGGCGGATTGTGCCAAGGCCACGGGCTGCTTTTCCTGTGGCGCGAAGAATCATGCCGATTTTTTCTGCAACTTCCTTGCAATGCTCGCCGCTTATTATGTCCGGGGAGGTTGCAAGCTCTATGAGGGGGATTCCAAGGCGGTCCAGGCGATAGTGCTTTACTCCGCTTTTTTCTGTTTCAATTATTCCTGCGCTTTCCTCTTCTACTGCAATTGTGTCTATTCCTACCTTCCCTTGGGAGGTTTCCATGGAGCCATCGGTTGCGATTAGGGCGGTGCGCTGGAAACCTGAGGTGTTGCTTCCATCTACGACTATTTTGCGCATTGTGTGGACCTGGTCAACTATGCACATGTTGAGCTGCTGCGCGACTCCCAGAACTAAGAGAAGAGCTTCCTGGTCTATGGGAAGCGGAGGCTCCTCATCCGTTTCCACCAGGCAGCAGTTTCTCCTGAAAGCATCGTACCTGAAATTCAGTTGCTTTTCCTGCTCAAGGCGGGCTGCGCGGTCCAGTTCGCCCATTTCGGATTCGCTTGCACGCAGGTTGCGGGTTAATTGGAGATCTGGCTTTTCATCTTCGGAAAGAGTTGAAGGGCACCTGCAGAATAATTTGCCTGTATCCAGGCGCTGATGGATTTCTATTCCGCATTTGAGTTTAGGCTCTTGTTCTTCCATTCAGACCACGCTCCTTGGGGTGATGTCCCCTGCAATCGGGGCCAGCATTTCCTTTTCAACTTTCTTTGGGTCTTTTTCATGCCCTAAAACCCAGCAGAGCTTTGCGTAAGCGGCTTCAGGCGTCCAGTCTGCATCGCTTCCGATTACGCCTGCCTCCTGGAGCATCCTTCCCGCGGTATAAACGTTCAGGTTGACCCTTCCAAAAATGCACTGGCTGGACATAACTACCGGGATTCCTGATGCGCACAGCGCTTCGATTTCCGGGAGCACATTCTTTACATTCTTTGCCTTGAACGGGTCGGTTGCAACATGCCCGAGTCCTGTTCCCGCAATAACTATTCCATCGTAATCTGCAAGGGAATCCAATACCTTGGGGTTCATACCGGGGTAAGTGTAAACAAGTGCAACCTTCTCGCTTACTTCATTGTCGAACTTGAGCTTCCCTTCGCGATTGCTGTAGTTGCACCTTGGCTCAAAAAGCTCTTTTCGGAAATCCACTTTTGCAAGGGGCTTTACTCCAATGGATTGGAATGCGTCCCTGGAGGAAGTGTGCATTTTGCGCACCCTGGTTCCCAGATGGAAATAAGCATAGTCATCGTTTGTATCTGCGTGCATGCATATGCCTACCTGGGCGATTGGGCCCTTTGCGGTGTATGCTGCATTCAGGATGTTGAGGCGCGCATCTGTGGAGGGGCGGTCCGGGCTGCGCTGTGCACCTACAAGAACTATGGGTACTGGGGTGTCCTGGAGCATGTAAGAGAGTGCTGCACTGGAGTAATGCATTGTGTCTGTTCCGTGGAGGATTACTACGCCATCTACGCCCTGCTCGATTTCCTCCTTGATTGCATTTGCGGCGATGGACCAGTGCTTGGGAGACATGTCTTCGGAGAGCATGGCGAAGAGGGATTTGGTGTGGAAACTGCAGATTTTTTCAAGCTCAGGGAGGTTGTGCATCAGTTCTCCGGGAGTTGTGCTGGGGAACACTGCACCGGTTTTGTATTCTACTCGGGAGCAGATTGTTCCGCCCATGGAAAGGATTGCGATTTCTCCCCGTTCCTGGGTTGTTTCCTTGGGCTTGGGGAGGACTTCTATTTCCCCGAGTTCCTCGATGCTTGTGCCTTCTTTCGAAAGGCCGATGTTGTAGCCGTTTTCAAGCTTCAGGACGATTGTTTTTTCGTTGGACTGGGGGAGGATGAAGCCTTCATATGTGATGCCTTTTTTGTTTAGCTTTACCCGTTTTAACTTCATGAG